>ERZ832317.255-NODE-255-length-80322-cov-47.711363_pt1 | contig 80322 bp, 72 predicted proteins | sample MGYA00519695_ERZ832317 | MGnify/ENA primary metagenome ERZ832317 (study PRJEB31850, sample SAMEA3708726) | human gut metagenome | biome: human gut; feature: human-associated habitat; material: faeces | place: China | collected 2014 ...
ATGGTGCGCCTTATTTCTTTAGGTATGACAACTCTGCCGAGATCGTCGATCCTGCGGACAATTCCTGTTGCTTTCATATTTATGACCTCCGTTGTTTTTTCAAAATTGCAGTAATATTATTTGCAGAGGTGGGGAATTTATGCAGGAAAAAAGCAAATAACGTGTTTTGCGGTCGTTGACAAGCTTTTTTTTGTTAGGAGATATAGCCTACACCATGTAATAGATCGCACGAAAAGACCCGAAACTTGAAGCTCGGGACATATAACTATTGAAGAGAAGACATATAGATATCAAAATACATTTAAAATGTCATAATAACATTACGATTTTTACACGAATATTAAAATTATGATATAATTTCCGGCCATATAGTGCTACTATATAGTTGCAAATAAAACTAGAATCAGAAAGGACGGTTAAAAATATGAGAAGATTTAATGGATATATGCACGGCATCGATATCGGAGGCTGGCTGTCACAATGCGATTACAGTAAGGAACATCTTGATAATTTTATTACAGAGGAGGACATCAAGCGTATAAAGGGCTGGGGCTGCGACCACGTTAGAGTGCCTGTGGATTATAATATCTTTCAGGACGAAAACGGCTTTATAGAGAGCGGCTTCGACTATGTTCAGAAGTGTATCGATTGGTGCGGAAATAACGGTATCAATATGATACTTGACCTGCATAAGACAATGGGCTTTTTCTTTGACAAGGCTCAGGCTGAAAGCGGGTTCTTTGATAACGCTGAGCTTCAGCAGAAATTCTATGACCTTTGGGAAGAGTTTGCAAAGCGTTTCAGCAAATATTCTGACAGGGTCTCTTTTGAACTTCTCAATGAGGTAACTGATCCCAAGTTCAGCAAAAAGTGGAATGCTATCGTTGAAAATGCCATAAAGCTTATTAGAAAATACAGCTCTGATATAAATATCATTGTGGGCAGCTACTGGAACAACTCTATTGATTCAATGAAAGACCTTGATAAGCCTTATGACGAGCATATAGTTTATACTTTCCATTGCTATGACCCATTTCTTTTCACTCATCAGGCTGCCTATTGGGTAGATGAGATGCCGAGAGATTTCAGGATCGATTATCCGGGAAGCGTCCCAAAATACAGAAGTGAGATAAAGCGTCTTGGTCTTGAATATATGCAGACATACGAGGAGGTCAAGACAGAGAAGTTTACGCCTGATTATTTTATGGGAAGATTTGCTGAGGCTGTAAGGGTCGCAGAGGAAAGAAATGTTCCTATGTATTGTGGCGAATACGGTGTTATAAATCTTGCATCTGCTGAAAATACTCTTAACTGGTACAAGGATATAAGCAGTGCCTTTGAGAAATGTTCTATCGGAAGAGCGGCTTGGTCATACAAGGGCGTTGACTATGGCTTTATTGACGGACATCTTGACGGCGTTCTTGATGAACTGGTAAAGTATCTTTAATAGATCATTTCTTAATATAACTCCATTTTTGGACAAGCTCGGTCACGTTTGCCGAGCTTGTTTTTTTATGCTTAGTTTCATAAATTGATGTTTGCTCATAAAATTCTATTTACGATAATTATTTGATATAAATAATTAAATATTGATATAATAGTTTTAAAACAAAGAGTATAATATAAACATAATAATTCATAGTCACTTTCTTATAATAACTTCCGAATAAACAGATCTGCTTGAATATCAAGTGGGTCTGTTTTCATATATTTATAATCTTTCATAAATTTGATATTAAACACTTTTATGATATTTATGTTACGTTTTTGATATAAACAAAACGTTTACATAGTTATAATATATACAGAAACAACAAAATAAATTGCTTTTAGCGAAAAATTTTATTGAAAAATAGGAGGAAAAGGTTATGAAGATCAAAAAATTTGTAGCAGGTCTTTCAGCAGCGGTTCTCGCAGCAACAATGATGTCAGTTTCTGTTTCGGCAGCAAAGCTAGGCGATGTTGTTCACCCGTCAGAGGAGGACTCAAAAATGAATGACTCATATTACTCTATCGGAGCAATGGGCTTTTATATGGGTCAGGACTGGACTTGGAATCAGGGCGACTGGGTAGGTATCGATGATGCTGGCAAGATAACTGTTGAATATAAGATAAGCAAAGTTATCACCGACAAGACAATGTCAGGCAAGGGAACTCTTGGAGATATGGGCGTTATGGTGGCAAATCTGCCTGATGATATTTATCCTGTGGACGTTAAGATATCTGACGCAAAGTTCGTTGCCGAGGACGGCACAACAACGGTTTTTGATTCGCTTAATTCTATCACTTCATTGGACGAGGACCCAGAGGGCGGAATAAGAATACATATCAGACCAACTGACGAGGTGAATGAGGAAACAGGCGAGGTAACAAAGAAAGCTTGCCCTGAGGTCGCTGGCTGGGAGAAGGAAGGCGCTTTCAACGGCGGCACACTTTCAATGACGCTTGATTTCGGTGTTGCATCTGCTGAGGGCGGAGAGTCAAAGGCAGATACTTCAAAGGCAGATTCAAAGTCTGATACTTCAAACTCAAAGGCTGATACGTCAAAGAAAGACGTTTCTTCATCTAAGGCAGATGCAGGCAAGACTTCTGCAGTAGCGGCTACATCTTCAAAAGCATCTGACGATACATCTAAGGCAGTAGAAACAGGTGCGGCTGTTGGCGGAGCACTTGCTGTTATCGCTCTTGCAGGCACAGCAGTGATCGTTGCAAAGAGAAGAAAGTAATATTCGGAGGTATGGCTATGAATAATGCAAAAAGAGTTTTGACATTTGCCCTTGCAGTTTGCTCGCTTTCAGCATTTGCATCTTGCGGAAGTTCAAGTGATTCATCAAGCAAGGTAGTTGACAAAAAGCTTAAGGAAGATCAGCAGCAGATAGTTCAAAGACTTGCTGATGATATGAAAGATGTGAGAGATCTCAAGAGCAACGAAATAAAGTGGTTTTCACATTGGGATATCAACCCTACTGAGGCAGAGGACAAGGAGATAGGTGCTGACCTTGCTTTGTTCAAGACAAAGTATAATGGTAAGATAAACTGGGTGCAGACCACTTGGGAAACTAAGTTTGACGATCTTGCGGCACTTGTAATGTCAAATGATTCACCTGATTTCATCGGTGCTGATGATATGGACGTTTTCCCTAAGGGTGCTATAAAGTCAATGATAGAGCCTATCGACGATTATATTGATCTTTCAAAGCCTCTTTGGACAGACATAAAGGGTGCGACAGATCAGTTTATGCTTGGCGACAAGCATTATGTGAGCGTTATCAGAACAGACCCTGCATATGTTTTTGTATACAACAAGCAGACAATGGAAGATAACGGCTATGACGATCCTGCTGAGCTTTTCAAAGAAGGCAAGTGGAACTGGGATACATTCACAGAAATGTGTCTTGATTTTACTGACGCTGAAAGCGATAAATACGCTCTCGACGGCTGGTATTATGAAAAGGCTTTGCAGCAGTCTTCTGGTGTGCCGCTCATCGGTATCACAGACGGCAAGCTTGTAAATAATATTTCTGACCCTATGATAGCAAAGGCTCAGAATATGATGTATGAGCTGCAGAAGAACAATGTTGTTTATCCAAAGCACGAGAACAACTGGAAACTCAGAGGCGACGCAGAGGGCAGCGGAATGGCAACAGGTCTGACGCTTTTCTATCCTATCGGACTTTGGGCACTTGAGAATGCTCCGTCAACAACTGTAAACTATGGCGATGTATCAAAGGGAGAGGTAATGTTCGTTCCTGTTCCTTGCTCGGCTGATAGCGATAAACAGTATATCCCTTCAAGAGTACACGGCTTTAGCATTGTAAGAAACGCTCAAAATCCTGAGGGCGTGGCGGCTTTCCTTGAATGCTGCCGTTATGCGGAGCTTGACGAGGCTGCACATCAGATAACCCTCGACCAGTATAAGGACGATTACGGCTGGACAGATGAGATGCTTGAAATGAGAGATACTATATATGATCTTTCCGCACAGAACCCTGTGTTCGACTTTGAACAGGGCGTATCTGCCGACCTTAACTCTATTTGCGATACTGCAATAAGAGGAACAATGAATCCGCAGGAGTCAAAGAGCTGGTCACAGGTCGTTCAGGAAAATGAAAAGGCTATAAATTATCTTATCGACGAGGCTATGGCTTCAATGAATGAGGCTAAATAATATCTAATTATCAGAAAAAAGGGCGGCATTTCAATTTGCCGTCCTTTTTCTATAAATATGAAGCTTTACTTGTGTCTGTAAATGTGATATAATAATCTAAAAAGCAGGGGGTGAAAGCTATGGAAATAAACAGAGAATTGTCTAAGCGGCAGTTTATGCAAAAGGAAAATGACTATCATCATTCACCATATGAAACGGAACTGGAATTTTACTCTGCTGTGCGGGCGGGCGACCTTGAAACGGTCAAACGCTTGTATACGCCGCTGGATACAAACGGAAAGGGCAGGCTCAGCAAGGACGACCTTAGAAACGTCAAGTATCATCTTGTCATAACCATAGCTATGCTGTGCAGGTTTTGCATCGAGGGTGGACTTGACCCGGAAACTGCGTATACCATAAGCGATATATACATTAATAAATGTGATGAGTGCCGCAATGAAGAAAGCGTTATGGCTGTACACAAAGAAGTCATCGTTTATTATACAAAGCAAATGAAAAAGGCTGCGTCACAGAACGTTTACTCAAAGCATATCCTTATGTGCTTTGACTGCATTTTCGATAATATTTACAAGGGCGTGACCGTGAATCAGATAGCTGATGAACTGAACATAACGCCTCAGTATCTTTCAAAGCTTTTCAGAGAGGAAGTTGGCGTGAAGATCTCTGATTTTATTATGTCTAAAAGGATACAGGCGGCTGAAAATATGCTGAGATATTCTGAATATAGTCCGCTTGATATAGCCAATTATCTTTCTTTCAGTTCTCACAGCCATTTTATTGCCTGCTTTAAGAAACAGACGGGACTTACGCCGAAACAGTATAGAGATCAGTTTTTCCGTGCAAACTGGAACAAGCATAGCACAAGCAGATCGAAAATATAAGTTGATGTTAATAATCTGATATTTGCGTTACTTTTCTGATATAAATATCACTTTTGTTGATTTATAATACTTATAGAAGATAAAAATCTGATATTTATTCGGAGGTAATGAAAATGAAAAAAGTTTTGGCTATGTCGATTCTCACAATGATAGTTATGTCTATGGGAAGCTGCGGTGCTTCATCTGACAGCAGTTCTTCGCAAGATGTCAGCAGCAAGGCGGAAACGGAAAGCAATTCTCCATACACGGTTGAGGCAGATTTCAGCAAGGGTGCGTCAAATGATTTTTCCATTTCAGCAGGCTGGTCAAATGGTGATCCATTCAACTGTTCGTGGAGCGAAGATAACGTAACTTTCAATGACGGAAAAATGCAGCTTACCATTGACAGTATGGGCGATTCCGAAGCGTACAGAGGCGGCGAGTATCGTTCAAAGGAGAACTATGGCTATGGACTTTATGAGGTTTCAATGAAAGCCATAAAGAATGACGGCGTTGTATCATCATTCTTTACATACACAGGTCCGTCGGAGGATAATCCTTGGGACGAAATAGATGTTGAAGTCCTTGGCAAGGACACAACAAAGGTGCAGTTCAATTACTACACCAATGGTGTTGGCAAGCACGAATATATGTATGATCTTGGTTTTGACGCTTCTGAGGATTTTCACACTTACGCATTTGAGTGGAAAGAGGATAGCATAACTTGGTATGTTGACGGAAAAGAGGCATACAAGGCAACGGAAAATCTGCCTGTTACACCTGGTAAAATAATGATGAATGCATGGAACGGCATTGGCGTTGACAGCTGGCTGAAAGCCTTTGACGGTACAGTTCCGCTTACAGCGGAATATGAGTGGGCAAGGTTTACGGCAGAAAAGTAAAGTGATCCGCATATTATGCTTGCTCTTATGTCTTGATTTTTTTAGTTAATGATATTGATATTTGAACGACCCCATTTGCTAGGTCAAAAAGTCTAGCGAATGGGGTCGGTTTATTTTACAAAGATAAACTCATATATTCACTCTTCTCAAGAGCCTGACTATTTATGATATCATGAGTATATTTCTGTATAGGGGTGTTTTTTGCTATAATTTTCATTTATATTCTCACATCTCAACTTCTCGGTTATACGCCTCTGCCCCCTCGACATACAGCGTTCTCATTTCTTCAAACGAGTCGCTTGGGGATATGATAACGCCGTCTTTGCCGAACTTATTGAAATAGTATTTGACTTGGATAGGCGGGGAGATGAACTCGTTGACAGCGTTGGGCTTGGGCTTTTCATTGCCTTTCAGTATGGGGCGCTGATAGAGTATTTTGCCGAACATTTCAACGCCTTTTTCGGTGAGGTACACTTTGGAGATATCGCTCTCATCACTGCCAAAACGTGGGTCGCTGAGTAGGTGCTTCACGGACTTGACGTGACCCTCTTTCAGCCGTTCGTATTCGGTGACGGAGGAGTATTCCTTTTGGCTGAGCTTTTCTGCGATGCTTAGTCCGCTCAATCTGCTTATGCGATAGCTGTCGGCTTTGAACTCTTTGCCTGAGCTTTTTTCGTCGGACAGGCAGACAAGATAATTATACATCTTATATTCGTCGCTGACGATACGGTATGGGATAAGCCTTATGCGGCGCTTTTCACGGCTGTACATATTAGAATATGCGTAAATGAAGCTGTAATATCTGCTGCCGTTTTGTTTGATGACTTCATTTATTTTTATGATATTGTCGGCGAAAAGGAGCCTTTCACGTTTGCAATCTGACAGCAGGGCATAGTCCTCGTACACGGCTTTCAGAAATCTTCTTAGGGTCGAGCTGTACACTTTGTTTTCATAATAAAGGTCATCACTGCTCAGTGTATCGTAAAGGTCACGGCATATGCTGAGCCTTACTCGCACTGCATTTTCGGTCTTGGTCTTTTCGTATTTTGCAGAGAGCTTTGAGATAAGATAGCTTTTTATTATCTCCTTGCTTTTATCATCAAGGCCGTCATCGATCTCCTCAATCTGCCATTTTACGAATGCGTTCAGAAGTGGGATACCGATATATTTATAGTTATCGTCACTTTTGTATTTTAATGATGCGATATATGCTGAATCAAATATACTTGTGAGAAATGAGGACATTGATACGCTGCCGTTAGGGGAAAGACTTGTTTCAAATATTGACTTGTCCTTGATAATGACGGAATAAGCAGAGGGTGAGAGGGGTATGGATTGCACCTCTGCGATATATGGTACGCCGTCCTCACGCTTGGGCAGAAATGTGCTTGGGGCCATGCTCATTTTTATCACCTCTTGTATCCATTATATCACAAATGTACTTTTTGTCAATATAATAGAAAATTATTTTGCTGAAATTGTGATATAAATGCCGTAAAAACGTGATAAATGTGCAAAAACATAGACAAAAAAGTTTTTGAAAATTACACTTTTGTTGACGATGATAAGGTGGTATAATGTATACAGAACAAAGGACAGGAGGTGATAAAAATGGGAAAGACGATCCTTACGGCTATCATTGTAGCTGTACTTGACTGTGCTATCGCAGCTGTCAAGGAGCTTGGGGAATGAGATGAAATAACAACAGACGGGAGGTGATGAAAATGCTTTATGTAAAACAGCCACTTTCTATTGACATTTGTGTCTGAAAATGGTATAATATATATGTATTAAAGTGTCGATAAAATAAGTTTGGTGTTTTATTACAAAATATCATTGATTATTTTGTCAACTTTGACCTACTACACTAGTGCAAAACTTGTTAGTGATGATAAACTTGTTCCATAACTACTACACTGGTGCAAATTTGCACTAGTCTAAAACTTGTATCATCGTGTTCTATTATCTGGCAATCTACTACACTAGTGCGAATTTGCACTAGTCTAAAACCTTTTGTGCTATCATCAAGGTGTGTTGAACCTACTACACTGGTGCGAATTTGCACTAGTCTAAAACCGGCAAGGTCTATTCCTATGATTTTGCAATCTACTACACTGGTGCGAATTTGCACTAACTAGCAAAGTTTAACATCAAAACCAACAAATAAAAAAATCCCTTAACGCTCAATGCGCTAAGGGATAACTAATATAAGGAGTGATATTTATGGCAAAAAAGAATAAAATGAAGCCTAGAGAACTGCGTGAGGCTCAGAAAAAAGCCAGACAGCTCAAAGCGGCTGAGATAAATAATAACGCTGCTCCTGCGATCGCTGCCATGCCTGCTGTAGAGGTCATTGCACCTGCGGCAGAGAAGAAAAAATCCTCCGTCAAGGCGGCAGGAATGAAGTCTATTCTTGTCAGCGAAAATAAAATGTACATAACCTCTTTCGGCAAGGGCAATTCTGCTGTGCTTGAATATGAGGTGGATAAGATGGATAATAATAACTACAACAAAACTCAGCTTTCCTCTGAGAGCAGCAGCAATATCAAGCTTTGTGGTGTAACCAAAGTAAACATCACTTTTTCAAGCAAGCATGGCTTTGAGAGCGGAGTGGAGATAAATACTTCAAACCCTACTCACAGAAGCGGTGAAAGCTCGCCTGTAAGATGGGATATGCTGGGGCTTAAATCGGAGCTTGAAAAGCGCTTTTTCGGCAAAACTTTTGATGATAATATACATATCCAGCTTATTTACAACATTCTGGATATTGAAAAGATACTTGCGGTGTATGTGACGAATATCGTTTATGCGCTGAATAATATGCTCGGTGTAAAGGGTTCAGAAAGTCATGACGATTTTATTGGGTATCTTTCCACAAATAATACTTATGATGTTTTTATTGACCCTGATAACAGCAGTTTATCTGATGATAAGAAAGCGAATGTCAGAAAAAGCCTTAGCAAGTTCAATGCCCTGCTGAAAACTAAGCGCCTTGGCTATTTCGGTCTTGAAGAGCCAAAGACGAAAGATAATAGAGTTTCGGAAGCATACAAAAAGCGTGTTTATCATATGCTTGCAATTGTGGGTCAGATAAGACAGTGTGTTTTTCATGATAAATCGGGTGCAAAAAGATTTGACCTTTACAGTTTTATTAACAATATTTATCCCGAATACAGAGAAACTCTTGATTATCTTGTAGATGAGAGATTTGATTCTATAAATAAGGGCTTTATCCAGGGCAACAAGGTCAATATCAGCTTGCTTATTGATATGATGAAAGGCTATGAGGCTGATGATATCATACGCCTTTATTACGATTTCATTGTGCTTAAATCTCAGAAAAATCTCGGTTTTTCTATCAAAAAGCTTCGTGAGAAAATGCTGGACGAATACGGCTTCAGATTTAAGGACAAGCAATATGACTCTGTGCGCTCAAAGATGTACAAGCTTATGGATTTTCTGCTTTTCTGCAACTACTACAGAAATGACGTTGCCGCAGGCGAAGCTCTTGTGCGCAAACTGCGTTTTTCAATGACCGATGATGAAAAAGAGGGGATATATGCTGGTGAAGCGGCAAAGCTTTGGGGCAAATTCAGGAATGATTTTGAAAATATCGCCGACCACATGAACGGTGACGTTATCAAGGAGCTTGGCAAGGCTGACATGGATTTTGATGAGAAAATTCTTGACAGTGAAAAGAAGAATGCGTCTGACCTTTTGTATTTCTCCAAAATGATATATATGCTCACATATTTTCTTGACGGCAAGGAGATAAACGATCTTCTTACAACGCTTATTAGCAAGTTTGATAACATCAAGGAGTTTTTGAAGATAATGAAAAGCTCTGCTGTTGATGTTGAGTGTGAGCTTACGGCGGGCTACAAGCTGTTCAATGACAGCCAGAGGATAACCAACGAGCTTTTTATCGTAAAGAACATTGCTTCCATGAGAAAGCCTGCGGCTTCAGCGAAGCTTACGATGTTCCGTGACGCACTGACTATACTCGGTATAGACGACAATATCACGGACGATAGGATAAGCGAGATTTTAAAACTTAAAGAAAAAGGCAAGGGCATACATGGTCTGAGAAATTTCATAACAAACAATGTTATCGAGTCCTCTCGGTTTGTATACCTTATCAAGTATGCGAACGCTCAGAAGATAAGAGAAGTGGCTAAGAATGAGAAAGTTGTCATGTTTGTTCTTGGGGGTATCCCTGACACGCAGATAGAGCGTTATTACAAGAGCTGTGTTGAAGTTCCTGACATGAACAGTTCTTTGGAAGCAAAGCGCAGTGAGCTTGCGAGAATGATAAAGAACATCAGATTTGATGATTTCAAAAATGTGAAACAGCAGGCAAAGGGCAGAGAAAACGTGGCTAAGGAGAGGGCAAAGGCTGTTATCGGGCTTTATCTTACGGTCATGTATCTGCTGGTGAAAAATCTTGTGAATGTCAATGCAAGGTATGTTATTGCGATACACTGCCTTGAACGTGATTTTGGGCTGTATAAGGAGATAATTCCTGAGTTGGCTTCAAAGAATTTGAAAAATGACTACAGGATACTTTCACAGACGCTTTGTGAACTTTGTGATGATCGTGATAAGTCGCCGAATTTGTTCTTGAAAAAGAACAAGCGGCTGCGCAAGTGCGTTGAAGTTGATATCAATAATGCAGACAGCAGCATGACAAGAAAATACCGCAACTGTATTGCTCATCTTACTGTAGTTCGTGAACTGAAAGAATACATAGGAGATATTCGTACAGTGGATTCTTACTTCTCCATTTATCATTATGTTATGCAGCGCTGTATCACGAAAAGGGAAAATGACACAAAGCAAGAAGATAAAATAAAGTATGAGGACGATCTTTTAAAAAATCACGGCTATACGAAAGACTTTGTAAAGGCTCTCAACTCGCCGTTTGGATACAACATTCCGAGGTTTAAAAATCTTTCAATTGAGCAGTTGTTTGACAGAAATGAATATCTTACTGAAAAGTAGCGTATTGTAGATACCGCCGCTCTCTTGGGGGACAGGAGGCGGCGGTGATATTCATTCTTGTAAAAGACGTGGTGGATATTCTGTTTGATTTGTTTTTTGGGAAAGAAGAAGTAGGACAAGTGAAAATCAGAGCGCTGTATGCAATGTGGTGCGGATATCTACAAACGCTTAGCAGCATAAAGCTGATGAAGCTCCTTAAAAAATTGAATATTTTTCGGTTTTCTACCTCATCAGCGCCATTAGGGGAATAGTCCCAATCGTCTGTTGAAGCGATAACAACAGTATCGTTCTTAAAGTCAACTATAGCGCCAACACCATATGTAGTGATAAGCTGAGTTTTTCTTATATCTCCAACGGAGATCTTTTTGTCTGAATATGTTGATATGCCATTCTTCTGCATAATCTCTTATTCTAGGCTCGATACTTTCGACACGTTCAAGCATGGTTCGTTTTATCTGCTCTATATCTTTATCATCAGCAGTTTTTCGATGATGGCAGCAAAAATCCAGCTCTCACACAGAAGATCGTGGACAGCGTATCGAGGCTTTCTGAGAAGGATCAGAAGCTTGTGTTGGAGATTTCGGAGAGGTTGGGGAAAGATTGAATCGATAAAGTGCCTTAATGCTAGTCATAAGGCACTTTTGCTATGTGGAACATACAAAAAAAGAGTTACGCTTTTCGGTTCCTCAAAGCATAACCCTAATTTTTTAGGTAATACAAAAACTCCCCCTGCGGCGTTAAGTTCTGATAATAAAAAAAGCCATGACGGACAATGCCCGTCACGGCGAGTGACTGGTCGAGGTGACGGGACTTGAATATATGAAAATATGAAACTTTGGAATTCACAATCATTGATCGTTGTATCATCTGTATACAACTTCTTCACATCATATGCCGCCCCAATATCTCTGATTTGCTTTCAAGCGACAAGTTGGTGTCGCACACGAAGTATAACCCTTATTTTAGCACAAAAACGCTTATCCAACCTCACTGCCTTTTTCAAGGATTTCTTGGTCTAAAAGCATTGTGTTTTTACGCTGAACATCCTTATAGGAATGTGTGTAAATTTGTATCGAAGTATAAGAATCTGAATGTCCTAAAAGGCTTTGTAAATCTTTCGGTGACGCACCATTTTTCGCAAGTAAACTTGCAAATGTGTGCCTTAAAACGTGAAGATTGCGGTACGGAATATTTGTACTCTGCATAAACTTCTTGTATCTCCTGCCAATGACTTTTGGCAGCATAGCAAGTCCGCTATCTTCTTGATACAGAACGTGTCCCGAATCAGTCCAATCTGGATTTTCAGATTTACGTTTTTCATAGTTCTCCCTTGCCTTTTTCAAAAGTTCTACTGTCTTTTTGCCTAGAGGTATTGAGCGAACTCCTGCAGCAGTTTTCGGTGCTTTCTCATATATCACACGGTCAACCTTTATGACACTCTCCGTTATCTTCATCTCAGGATAGAGATCGTCGAGAGATATATTTTCATACTTTAACCCTGCCATTTCGCCACGTCTTAATCCACACAGACCTCCGAGAACGAGTATCAACAGCACCATTTCGTTGTCCTCTTTTTCGGCTTTCACAATCAATTCTCTTAGTTCTGATTCAGTAAATACTTCAATAGGTTTTGACTTCTTAGGTGGCATACGAAGCTTTGCAAACGGATTGAAACCTCTGCGTATGTAGCCTAATTCATCAGCCAACTGGAATAATACAGACATAAGATTTATATAGCTGCGAACGCTCTTAGGTGCAAGTCCACAGTCAACAAGAAAATTTACATAACGCTGTGCTGCATCTATTGTAATCTTGTGAAGATATGTTTTGCCCCAGTAATCAAGAATGCCCTTGCCGTCCTTGTGATTATAAATAATGGACTTATAGCCTTTAAGAGTTGAGGGTGAAATAAATTTTGTATAGGTTTCAAGGTACACCTCTACAACATCTCCTACTGTCTTTGTATTTTCAACGATCTGCAACTCTCCAAGTGCATACTCCTGCTCAACTTTTAGCTTAAATTGTTTTACTGTACTCAGCAAAGTACCAGCAGGAAAAGTCTTTGACTTTCTTTTTCTTGTGCCGTCCGTTGTGTTTACATCCCACGTAAGCTTGTATTTTTTGCTTGCTCCGTTTCCTATCGTTATCAAACTAGCCATAATATTTTCCTCCTATATATGAATATGAGAACTACAACCCACAACATTGTTGCAGGCTGTAGTTCGATTTTGGTTATATACGCTGTATACTCTCGATCGCTGAGTTTGTGTAATTATTTTTGATTTGATCAACTACTGTAAACTCGAACGTTAGCCCCACCAATAAATTCACGTCAAAGTAATCAGTCGAACTTAGGTCACAAGCTATACTATAAAGAACGTGGTCAGGCGTTATCTCAGCAGGTACAACAGTAATGTAGTTGTAACGAGAAAGATTGAACAACAGCTCGATATACTGGAAGCCGTTTGCCGATGTCTTTTCAACCGCATTTATAAGCGTAGCTCTATGAACGCCCTCAGGGATATGTCTTGTGTTGGTCTTATTGTTGATGTATGCCATATTACTATCTCCTTTATAATTATAATTGATAAATAATGCTCTCTTTTTCTGCTGAGCTCATAAACTTTTCAAGCTCGGATTCTGCTATCCTGTGTGTCCTTCCGATACGGATAGAGTGTATGAAATCAGCATTTATAAGATGTAAAACTGTCCTATAATTTAGCTGCAATATTTCTGCTGCGTCTTTAACGCTCAATAACTTGTCCATAGCTATTCCTCCTTAGTTTATTCAGAACAAGGATAAAAAATCTTACCCTTGTTCTAATGATGCTTAACTATTTTTTATGATTTTAAGCTCTCTGTATCTTCCCGTGTTCACAGGTTCGTATATGCTTATGCCAAGCTCTTTGAGATTTGGCTTATAGAGCTTCATTTTTTGCCATACCTGTGTAACACACGTCGGAAAGCACTTGTTTCTCACATCATAGCCTTTTTCAGAAGCATAGGAACGTATCTCGTCAAAAAACTCTGTGGACGAACCTATCCAGCTGCCGTTTTCACATATAAAGTCAACGATACTTGAAATGTACGGATTTTCAGATATTGAAACAGTATTAGAGCTTTTCAAGTTTCTCTGATAGCTGTCGCAAAAATCTTTTCCAAGCCCAGTTTCCAAGCTTTCAGCTATACAGTATCCCCATTGAGCCCATTCTAACATACGAGAATCTAAAGAAAGCTCGAAAGAATCCCTTGCGTGTAAAGCTAAAGCATTACTAAGAACTTTGAATATAGCTCCAAGGATCTTCGGACGCAGCTTTACAAACTTCTGCTCGTAACTACTGTCATTGATTCTCTTATCTGCTGGAAGTCTGTTAAACTTTATCAGCAGAGAACGTTCAAGCAGGTCGTTTCTCTTGCCTATCACATCTGTACCACTCATCGCAAGACATCTTTGCAAGGATACTTTGACCTCATCATTGGTAGTGAACAGTTTTCTCATAGAGAGCGTTCCGCCCGTTACAACTTGGCAAAGCATATTCATAATGCTATCGCTGTGAGAACCTGTAACATTATCAAAAACTGTAAAATAGTTCTTGGTCAATGCAGTTTGGAAGTCTTTAGGGCTAGTTTGATTAAGGTAAAGCAGTTCTCTGTTGCTGGGGTCGATTATTTTTGCTATGGTTTTAAGTGCCGTTGTCTTACCAGCACCAATATCGCCATATGCGGTCAGAATAGGGTGGTGAATATCCTTTACGAACAGCGTGCAAATGTATACCGCAAGGAGCAAGCAGTCATCATCAGATACTACAAACAGCTCTTTTAAAAGAGGTATAAGTTCCGCTTCATCGCAGCTAAGGTCAGGAGTGGTCTGTATTGGCATATCCGCTTGACTGACAAAATAGTAATCACAATCTACGTTATCGTGTATACTTACATCCTCAGAGGTCACTACTACAACTTTTCCCTCACCAAGATTGTACACAAGTTTATCAGGCAGTTGCAAGAGCCTTGTTCCAACGCTTTTAACTGTCGCATTTGCAGCAAGAGCATTTATGCCCTCTATGATAGCTGATTTTTCTGCCTTCTTGACGAAAGAACCATAGATTTTGTAGTGCAGCCTTGTTAAAGCCTCATCAAAATCACTACTGTTTATATCAAGCAACATTTTTGGTTCATATTGGCTAGTAAAAATACAGTAACGATTCTGCTCGCTGTCTCTGAAAAACTCCGTTACACAAGTCATAACCAGTTGGCTAAATGGAAGGCTCTTGTCGAGAGCCTTCACATTATTTGCCGTGGGTTTTCTTTTAATAACTTTACGTATTGCTTGTTTCCTCCTCAGAATTTGGGCCTTCATTATCATCTTCGAGCTCCTCGTATGGCTCTGCTTTTGATAACAGTTCAAACTCCTCGTTGCTAACAAAACGGAAATGACTTATATCCGTAAATCTACTCAAATTATCATCTGAGATCGTATTGCAAGCTCTGAGTTTGCATACCATACCAATGACTTCAGAACCATCGCCGTAGTTATCGTTGCCAAATATGTTCATATAGGCACGTCTCCAAGGGCTGAACAAGCCAGAGATTTTAAATTTCACCTTTAACACCGTACTTTCGTCAATGATCACTTCAAGAATAACCATTGGCACGCCATACTTATTATGGTAAAAACGGCATTCTGCTACTATGCCGAAATAAACTCCGTCTGAGATATTCCACGTGAACGTTGGCTCAGCAACAGCCACATTATCTATTAGGCTGTTGAAGAGATCAAAGCTTGACGATAGCCTTAGCATATTTTTCTCTGAGATATTACGTAGTGACCCATTAAATGTATAACGATATTCCATGATATCGCCCTCCAGTCTTAAATTATTATAACAAATTTGATGCATCTCATTTGTTATAATAATTATACCTCAGCCCAGAGCCGTTTTCATCTTTGTGAGTGTTAAAAAGCAAGTATTTATTTTCACTCACAAATTTGGCACAAAAAAGAGAGCCCGTTTTTTCGAGCTCTCTTGAAATTTTACTTATTATACTTTTTTGTACTCGTTCTATTGACTGGCTCTATACATAACTTCGCACAAAGATCACAATGTTCTGATAGTGCATTTATTGCGATTTGTTTAGTGAAGGTTAGTTGGAATTCTTAAAGTTCATCGCTTTCATTATTAGTCTCAGCAAGGATTTTTTGGTAGTATGAGACAAACCTCTCTGATATTTCATCATATTCTTTATTTACAAACTTCGCTATCTCACTATAATTTTTTTCCGAATTCTGTTTTTCTTCTTCATCAGCATAGAGATTTACAACATAGTACATATCGGCAATAGCCTGCAACTTGTCAAGAATATTTATATACTCGTCTTTGGCTCTTGAATAAAATCTGTGAAGAGCATTGCTATGAGTGATACCTTCAAGCAAAACTGTAAAATCTTCTTCACAGAAATACGCTGGATATCTATATGACCTCGGATAATCATCTTTAGATTTTGATTTTGCCACATAGTCATTCCATAGAGGTTTGAACTTATTTCCAAACTGTTCATCATTAACCAGCTTATTAAATTCCTTCGGATTGTCGATACACTCGTTAAACTTATCCATATTCTCAAATTTTGAGAATATAATTTGCCACAGTTCGTTATTGTCTTGTTGGTCGAGATGCTCACATAAATACTTATTCTCAACATATCTCATACATCTGAAAGGGATGTATACTTTTTCTCCTTCAATAGCTGTAAATAAATATTGCTTTTTTTCACAAACGCAGGTCTCGATATATTTCTAAATGTGGTCTATCATATCTTGTAATAACCTTGACTCATCAAATTCATCAAGGTTTTCATATCTAGTTTTAGAATTGAAATAATAAAGATAACTTGGCTTATTACTATCGTCATCAAGGAACTCCGTATACGCATACTTAATAAATTGCAAAACAATACCCCAGTATTTTTGAGGAATGTCTTTATAATTTCTGTTGCCTTCTTTTTTCAGTAAGTTTTTATCAACGTTAAACCTATTACAGACATTCGTTATAACGTGGTTAAGCTCTTTGCTCCAACTATTATAGTAAATATCTTTCGAAATATCCGCAACACTACATAGAGTGCCAAGGCTCATATTTTGTCTTAGTAGGTCGGCATTTAAGTTACCGTGAACATCATAACTTTCATCTTCGTGTATATAATCTTTAAAGTCCTGTAAGTTATAAAACCTTTTATTAGCCATATGAATCGACCACCTTTCTATATATTTTTATTATACACCATATTTCACCACTTTTCAACCATAAATTAGTTGATATCAAGTTTTTTTGTCGCCATTGTCAGCATTGTCGGCATTTTCAGCAAAAAATAATATGAGAGCGGTTTTCGCCCTCATATTATTCTTTCTCACTACTTGACCTTAGCTTTGATTTTTGTTGTGCCAGTAAACAATGCAACAGCGGCCACACTTCCTGCTGTAAACAGTTCTATTGCTGATGTGCTTGCTACTGTAGCTGTGATCAATCCCAGTATCATATCTTAACCTCCTATCTTTGAAACTCCGTACAAAATGCTTAGTGTAATACCAAATCTGAGAATATAGTATGTCATAAATCTCACCCCTTTCAGTTAAGCTTTATTATCTCTCTTGCCTTAGTATTTTTCTTTGACTTTACTTCTTGAACTGCTTTCTCAACAGCCTTTTCTTTAGGCAAATGAACTTCACTTAAATACCATTTTGAAAACTTGCATTTTATGCCTAGCCACAATGGGTGCGGACACTTTTCATTAGGCATAGCCTTTGTTGCAAGCTGATATATAGTACCATTAGGGCAATGCTTTTGATACATCTGTATGATGAGATTTTTGCTTTCATTGCAGGCTTTACAGCTTTGCATACTGTTGCCATAAGCCAATATGAATTTCTTGTCCTTGAAATCTTTCTTAGCCATAATCTCATCTTCAATGTACTTCATATTGTCCTCGTCAACTTCAAGCCCTTTTGCAGACAGCTTTGTTTTTACCACCTTTGAGAAAAGATTTATTATTGTGATCTCAGACAAACCCATATCCTGCATATGAGAGATAATATGCAAAAGGGTCGTATCATCACTATGAATATTTTCAGCGTTGCGTGTAGGATACATCAAGACCATTACAGCCTTATCACCTTGAACGCCCTCCAATGTTTTAGTGACAGCATATGTATGCTCTCCGTCATCAGAGGACACAAGCTCAGTTTTTATTGTTGAAACAGTTGTCATCATAACAGTTCCTCCTTTGCGTATATTACGATAGCAAAATCGGGATTTGTGATGAAAAGCTTTTTGATATATCCTCCGATTTTGAGGGAATACTCACAAGGCTCGCTTTTGAAGTCGATATGCCAACGAGAAAAAAGTTTCTGAAAATCGCCGCAAATACCGACAATGCCGACAAATCCGCCGACTTTGAAATATTCTCTGTTCTCACCATAATTCATATCGAGAATATTCAGTATCTCCCGAATGTCAGTTTTCAGTTCGGCAGGGTAGCCCTCAAGCTTATACATTTCTTTTGCAGTTCCTAGTGTGATCATTTTGCACCTCCAATAAAAAAGACCTATTGCCACTATGACAATAGGTCAGTATTCCTCAGCCAAAAGCATTGTTGAATGGCTTTCATCATCTATAACGTACACTTTCTCGCATATTGGGTCGACAGCATTTAACTTGAACTTTTTCTTGTAGTTGGGCTGTTCCTGCGTATGCTCAACTATCTGTACGCTACGCCCGTCAACATTTTCTGCATACAGCTTGAACACCTGCAAATAGTCTTTCCTCTTGACCTGCATAGTATCAATAGCCGACCACATAAATAGTTGTAGCTCAATGGGTATTTTTTCGGTCACACCTCTTGTGGTGTATCGTGGGTTATTAAACATATGGTTTCCTCCTTGAAAATAAAATTGCCCTATGCAAATTTATGTTTTGCATAGGATCATAGATATAATATATATTTAATTCCAATAAATCTTGCACTTTATTGGATATTTATAAAAATATCACGAAAAGTCTTGCGCTATTAGTGCATATATGCTATAATGTAAAAAACGGAAAGGAAGAATATAGTTGTGACTTCAATAAAACGGAAACTTTGTTTTGATAAATACTATAATAGCATACCTTCTTCTGTATATAATGAAGCAATACAAAATATGAAGTTCAAAAAGGATAAGCCGTATGCAATGAAACAGAGTACATTTCTTAAATTGCGACGAAATAAACAGATAGACTATTTATTGGGTAACTACAGTATAGAGTCTGCTTTTTTGAAATAGCTTATGATCATATATGAGCCAGATTATAATAGCTTGCTTGAACTAAACAAGTTAAAATTTGAGACAATAAATGATTATATAGCTTTTTTGACCAATAATGCCGACTCTTTTCATATCGTTATGCCATTTTTTATCTCAAATCATTCAAATGAAAAGGAGTTTGAAGACTTCTTGCAATCAGATGCTTTTAATAATGCAGTTACAAAAGCCAATGATAATTCAGCTGATATTGCTCCTGAAAAGGAGTTAGCTTTACAATCAGATGTCAATGAAAATAATAGTAGAAAGGACGAAATGACTATGAATATAAATAGGCACGATAATCAAATTGAGATGCTGTACTATTTAGGAAGCATTTATAGTGATCAGTATGATAGTTATACTTATATCATAAATCCTGTTGCACAAATGGAGGATGCCAAGCTTGTTGCAACAGACGAAGAAACAATAAAAATTACAGGTACTAACAGGCTAACAATTGATGACACCAAGAAATGCTATGTGTGTCGCATTGATTATAATGACATTAATCGTTCAACAGAAAAATTACAGATATATGCAAATAAGATCTCTCCTAAAGCACTATCATCAGAAGATATATATGAAATTATTGAAGACAATAGTATTGATGATATAGATAATTTTAGATGTAAAAAGCCGTATTATGTTTCGGTGTATAATTTTCCAGTTTCGGATAAACTTTTTATTGACGTTGGCGACTATTTATATGGTCCATTTAATTGGAACAAATCTAACAATGGAAATGATAAAATAGAAATTATACCAGACTCCAAGGATATAAATAATCAGTATTCTATAAATAAAATGAGGAAAAAAGATATTGGTGAGTTAATATCAGAGTTTTCTCTAACACATAATATCAGTGAATATCGAGAAAGCAAATTCATTTGCTTAAAGTCTAAAAATCTCAAAGAATTTTCTGAAAAATATGATTTTATTGATGATGAATCCCTAAAGTCTATAGTAGCACAAAAATTGACGTCTGATAATTTCACAAGGTCAGAAAGGCAAAATTTTCAATCTAAAATAAAAGGTTTTGATACAACTGTACTTACTGATGAACGCAAAAATCGAATGTTACAAATGTCTATTGATACATTTAATAACGATGATTTTATTTCGGATTTTGTCAAGAAAGCGTTGTCCAATGAAGATTTTTGGAGTGAGGAAACGGATGGAGTAACAAAGAAAATAAGAACCAATTTGCTCGGATATATTAACAACAATGCAGAGGAAAAGGAAAGATTTCTAAAAATTGAAGAAACAAAAGAACAGAAAGAGGAGGAACTAAGGACTCAAAATGAGCAGCTAGAACAGCTCAAAAATGATAAGAATGTATTGCTCAAAGAAATAGAAGAATTAAAAAAGAATAAAGAGAATATTGAGCATCAAAAAGCGACAAAATCTATGATTGACGAAAAGAATAAATTGGAAAAGGAAATCCAAGAGCTGGTACAGAAACTCGAATTAGCTAATGATGTAAGTACGTGGCGTGACAAAATTATCTCTTTAAAATCTGAATATAAGACAACGAAAAATATATACGACCAAAATTGGCAGAATGAAAAAAATGAACATGTAAAAGAGTCAAAAGAGATGCAAAAAAAGATTGACGACCTGGAGGAGAAAACAGCAGCTGCCAGAAAAGAACTAAAAAAAGTGCTCAAAGAAGGCGAAGAAAAAATTACTGAGGCGTATAATAATGTTGCTTTCAATGATGTCTTTTCAGATATGATCGTTAATTGTGCAAATAATTACGCTAAAAGTGTGACACACGGCAATAGTTTGAAATCGCCTGGAACGGATATTGCAAGAGAGTTTTCTTCCGCAGAGGAGTGTATCAAATCCATACAGGAAGAATTAAAACGTTACGATCATAATGAAATTGCAAATATTCTTATTTGTTTGTCACAAGGTTTTCTTACTGTGTTTGCAGGCAAACCAGGTACTGGAAAAACATCATTTTGTGAAAGATTTGCTAAAGTTTGTGGCTTAGATACATCGGCGGACAACTCTGAACATACTCGATTCATTGAACTTTCTGTTGAAAAAGGCTGGGATTCAAAAAGAGATTTTATTGGTTATTATAATCCTATTAATAAATCTTTTGACCAAACAAATGGCTTGGTGTATCCTGCGTTAAAATTGTTAAGTCAAGAACAGCAAAATGGTATAAGTGATTATCCGTTTTTCATTATGCTTGATGAAGCAAATCTTAGCCCTATGGAATATTATTGGTCTGAATTTATCAATGTTTGTGATTTTGATAATAACAGAGCAATAGATTTAGGTGATAGTGAGTCTTGTCGCATTCCAAACACGCTCCGATTTATGGCAACTATAAACTATGATTCTACTACAGAAAACCTTTCACCAAGGTTGTTAGATAGAGCTTGGGTTATTGATCTTGACAATGAAATTGATTACGATGAATTATATGATGACAATATTGAGAATGCAAGCAAAATGCTTTCATTTGCTGTGATGAATGAGTATTTTGGTGCTAATCTACCATTTGATAAGCAAATGGATTCACAAATTTCAAAGGTTGTTACATCTGAAACCATGGCTAAATTAGATAAAATTTATGATATTTGTAAGCCGTATCTTTCAATTAGTCCAAGAGTTCGAAAGTCAATATTGAAATACTGCTATATTGCCAACGAGAAAAAGTTATTTGATTCCAATAACATAAACATTGCTTTAGATTATGCAATATCACAAAGAGTATTACCTTTAATTAACGGATATGGCACTGGAGATAATAGGTATAAAACAGAATTTCTTGATAAGTTAATGGAAACTTGTAACAGTTATTCGTTAGATAAATGCTGTAAAATTTTAAGACAGATTATATCAAGCGGTAATAACAACATGAATTATTATAACTATTTTAATAGGTAGGGATACTTATGATTTGTCAAGTAACACTAATAAGCAAGACTTTCAATAGGAGAGGAACAAATGAGTGTGATGAAATAAAACTAGATATAGAGGACACGTCAAATGTTAAGCCTATTGTTAGAAATGAATGCGTCTACCAAAATTATGAATATAGTGTAAATGTTCAACTCAGTGACAAATCTGTTGAGGTAGAAGATATTAGTTTTTTTGTGAATCGTAAAAAATTGAGTATTCATACTGATGGTTCAAATTATACTAGGATTTTTTCTATACTTTTTGGGTATGCCCAGATTCATATAGAAATCACAACAGCCGATGAGAAGATAATATCTTTTACATCTGATTACTTAGTTGTTGCTGTAAAAAATAATGATACATCCGAGCAATCGTTAAAATTGATGATAGATGAAATCTATCAAAAGAATCAATCCTGGTTATATCAGACAACAGTATTTCAAAGATCGTTAAATTTTCATAAAATTGATGAATCATCTTTCAGAACATTAGATACAGAGTATAAGTGTTTGGAAGACATAAGAAAAGCATATGAAAAAAACATATCTGATTTTTCTTATGACTTGAAACACAAGATGAAAAAAACAAATACTGTGGATGATTTTAATAAGGTGAAAAGTATTACTCCAAAAGTTTTGTCATACATCTGTACACACCCAGAACAATTCACAAAATCAAATTATAGCTCTGGCATAAAAATTGGACGAAAATATTACTATCCACAAAAATCTTTAGTTGAAAAAAATATTCAAGATTCAAACATTTATGAAAATCAAGTGATACTTGGTTTTTTGAAATATTTAATTGAATGCATAAATATGAAAATTAATCATATTTATGATATTTGTGATGATTTGAGTTTGAATATAAGCAATCTACGCAATGGCTACAAGCTTTCTTCCATAATAATAAATCAGTTAACTCAATTTAGGGTGAATGATTATAAAATAAAGCTCACGGCTTTGTGTGATAGCTTCAAGACATTATATAGACAATATGCCTGTACATTAAAATGTGAACCTAAGTATATCAATCAACTGCCAAATCCAACTAGGATATTTATGACAAATCATCATTATCGAAATATTTATACTGTTATATACAATTGGTTTAAACATGGTGATTATAATCTTGAGCAAGAGAACTTAATGATGCATTTTTTAACAGCAGATCAGATATATGAGTATTATTGTTTGTTATCCCTTTTAGAATTGCTGCAAAACAAAGGATATTCTTTTGTAACGGAACAACCACCTATAAACTTTCAGTATTCGTCTCCTTGCAAAAAATATTATACAGCCACATTGATAAATAATACTTATGTGTTAAAAAAAGATACAACAGTAATCACTTTATATTACCAACCTGTTATTTACCAAGGCGAATTAAAAACTGACAGAAACAATATAAGTATTTATAGGGTTGATAAAAGTTATTATACTCCAGATTTTGTATTAAAAATTTGCGATAGCTCTAAGAAAAAATATGTGATACTTGATTCTAAGTGGTCAAAACGGAGTACGATAAGCAATTATGAATTAAAAGACGTTATGTTTAAATATGGACTAAAAATAAGAAGTTATGATGACATAAATAGCCTCAACAGTGTATGGATATTACAAGGACAAGATGATGATAATAGCGGTGATATTTACAGAGTAAATTCTGCAAATGTTAGAAATTCTAAAGATAGTGATTACAAAAATCAATATGGTATACTAACATTAACACCTAAAACTGGCATCATAAATCTGGATAAGATTATAAGTAGCTTTATATAAGTGCCCAAAAGTGCCACCCAACATTTCAACCAATTCCGACCACAACCGAACAATGCCCAAGACCACCAATCGAAAATATAATACTCCGAACAAACAAAAAGTGCCTTAATGCAAGTCATAAGGCACTTTTGCTATGTGGAGCATACAAAAAAAGAGAACTGCGACTGCAATTCTCTTCTTACATTATTTGGTCGAGGTGACGGGACTTGAACCCACGGCCTCTGCGTCCCGAACGCAGCGCTCTACCAAACTGAGCCACACCTCGAAATACCACTGTAATATTATATCACACCCATCAAAACTTGTCAAGGCGTTTTTTTCTGTTTTGTATCCTCTTTGCTCTTTTTACTGCGTTGACCTTTGGTGTATGACGAATTTATTGAAATCATTCTCATTGTAACTTATTTTCATTGACATACGCCTTGCGTTGTGATATTATATATATAAAGGTGTTCTCGTTTAAAAGTTTTTGTATGAGGTGATGAAATCAATGAATATGAAGAAAAGAATGTTGAGCATTGTCCTGTCTGGCGCAATGGCTGTTTCTACTGCTGTGTCTGCTGGATCGTTCAGTGCCTTTGCCGTGGCGCAATGTGTTGCGTATTCAGGCTCTAATGTGAATGATCAGGACTATGTGCAATGGTCTGACACAGTGAAATCTTACCTGACAGTGTGCAACAACGGCAATTATATGCGTGTTCAGTCAGGCGCTATCGAGGGCAAACTCCTTGTGGAATATTACAGCTCTGATTTTGAACCGCTCAGCACTAAGCTTATCGACAACGAGCTGCCTATCTTTGGTGCTTTCTATGACTCCGGCAATAATTATTATGTCCTTAGCGGTCAGGAAAATCCGAAACAAAACGACTCCCTCGAGGTTTTCCGTATCACAAAGTATGACAAGAATTGGAACAAAATAAAGTCCTGCGGTCTGTATGGCGCTAACACTACAGTTCCATTTGATGCAGGCTCGGCAAGAATGACCCATAGCGGTGACCACCTGCTTGTCAGAACTTGCCACGAGATGTATAAGTCAAGCGACGGAAATAATCATCAGGCTAATGTTACCATTGAAGTTGATATGCCGTCAATGACTATCACTGATTCATATACCGGCATCATGAACGTTGATTATGGCTATGTTAGCCACTCCTTCAATCAGTTTATAAAAACTGACGGCAACCATATAGTCGCCCTCGACCATGGTGACGCTCATCCACGTTCTGCCGTTCTGGTGAAGTATAATTCTGATTTTACTACAGGCAAATTCTTCCCAAGCTATTATGAAAAGGGCGGCAATATCGACGTTGTAACATACCCTGAATATACCGCCGGTCACTATAACTATACAGGTGCGGCTATAGGCGGCTTTGATGTGTCATCATCAAGCTATATCGTGGCACAGAGTACAGTTGACCTTGATTATATCAATACGTCAAAAACACGAAACGTCTATGTTTCCGCTGTTTCAAAGGACCTTTCCACAAACAAGCTCAATAAGATAACTTCTTATGCAGAGGGTACAGACTCAGCTTCTGCTCCACAGCTTGTGAAGATAAATAATAACAGCTTTTTGCTGTTGTGGGCCAGAGATACAAAGGTAAGCTGTGTAAAACTAAACGCTGACGGCACAGTAAACGGCAGTATACACACCTTTGATGGAAGCCTTTCAGATTGCCAGCCTGTTATCAAAAACGGCAGAGCAGTTTGGTATGTTTACGATAAAAATAACGTGACCTTCAACTCCCTGAACCTTTCAAATCTTGACGATATAAAGACGGTTGACGTCAAAACAGGTCATGACTACGAAACAAAGTACGCATCAAAAACTGACGGCACTGTAACACAGACCTGTAAGTCTTGCGGTTATGTGAATAAGTTCACAGTTCCGACCTCTACCACTGTTTATTGGCGCACAGACCTTTCGAATACGTCCTTTTCAAGCGTATTGAGCAAAACTCAATTCAGTGTGGGCGACAGCATTGATTTCTGGCTTTATGACGATACAGACTACACAGTTGAATTTTCTGATCGCAGTATGGTAAGTGTAAATAAGCTTGAAAACTATGCTAATGATATCAGACGTATCACATTCAAAAATGGCGGTTCACTCACTGTAAAAATTTATCCTACATACAATCCGTCTGTAGCAAAGACATACAAACTCACCTGCGGATGCACGAGCCACACATACGGCAGTGCTGTTATCACAAAACAGCCGACCTGCACATCAGAGGGTACAAAAACAAAAACTTGTACACAGTGCGGAGCAACAGTAACAGAAACAATTGCAAAGCTTTCCCACAGCTACACAACCACAGTTGTTGCACCTACTTGCACTGCTGACGGCTACACACTCCACAAGTGTTCTGTTTGCGGTACTTCATACAAGGATAGCACAACAAAAGCAACAGGTCACAGCTACGGAAATTCTGTTGTAACAAAACAACCAACCTGCACATCAGAGGGTACTGCTATAAAGACTTGCACAAAGTGCAATGCGACAGTTACAGAAAAGCTTCCTGCAAAGGGTCACACCGCAGTTACCGACAAGGGCTACCCTGCTACTTGCACCACCGCAGGCAAAACAGACGGCTCACATTGCTCAGTTTGCAATACTGTTATCAAGGTTCAGACAGTGATAAATGCCACAGGTCACAAGTCAAGCGGTTGGATAGTCGACAAAACGGCTTCTAGCGGAGTTAAAGGCTCAAAGCACAGAGAATGTACGATCTGCAAAAAAGTCCTTGAAACGGCTGAAATTCCTGCACTTTCAAGAATTAGCATTTCAAAGGCAAGCGTGACACTTTCCACTTCGACCTACGCATATGATGGCAAGGCAAAAACTCCGTCCGTTACTGTAAAAGTCGGTGAAAAGACTTTGAAAAAGGATACTGATTACACTGTTTCGTACAGCAACAACACCAAGGTAGGAACAGCAAAGGTCACTATCACAGGCAAGGGCAATTACACAGGCTCAGTTTCTAAGACCTACAGTATCAAAAATAACTTCAAGAAAGCCACCATTTCAGGCATTTCAAACAAGTCATATACGGGCAAGAATATCACTCAGAGCATTACTGTTAAATACAATGGCAAAACTCTAAAGAATGGCACTGACTACACAGTTTCGTACTCAAACAACAAGAAAATAGGCACTGCCACTGTAAAAATCGCAGGAAAAGGCTCTTACACAGGCACTGTCACAAAGATCTTCAAGATAAATCCTGCCAAGCAGGAGATACAGAAGCTCACAGCTAAGAGCAAGGCATTCTTTGTGGATTGGGCGCAGAAAGGCTCGGCTACTGGATACGAGATACAGTACGCTACCAACTCAAAGTTCACAAGTGCAAAGAAAGTTACCATAACAAACAACAAGACCGACAAGAACACTATTTCAAAGCTTTCGGGCAAAAAGAAATATTACGTTCGTGTTCGTTCATACACAACTGTAAAGGGTACTAAGTATTATGGTGCTTGGTCGGCTTCAAAGAGTGTTACTACTAAGAAGTAATTTTATATGAGAACAGCGTATCGCAAGGGACTGCGGTACGCTGTTTTATTTTTACTTTGATATTGCAGTTCGAGACCTCAAAAATTATTCTTTTCCTAGTCTTTCAGAAACTTCAAGCATCAATCGCTGATCTTTTTCCGAAAGTTTCGACCCTGCACCCAATTTCCGTCTTACTTTGGGTAGGACGGATTTTTTTGTTCACGGTGAGATAGAATTGCGTTATGATAAATTTTGAAATTGCTCGCCGTGACGGGCATTTTATGTACTCATGCCCCTTGTGCATATGTGCTAAGCCCGCAAGATCGCAATTGTATGTAATGTCAAAAAGGTGCATATTGTCTTGACAAAAGGCTGAACGTCTGTTAAACTTATCCTAAGCAAAGACTGGGGACGACACCCATAGAAAATAACAGCGTCGGAGCTAAACACAAGCCTGTATAATGCAGGCACTAATTTGATGTTGCTGTGCAAGGGGGAGATACCCATAGAAAAAAACGTTATTGTTACAGACATAAACGGAAAACGAATCGGAGCTACCTATCCCAAAAGGGCTAAGGGGCTTGTTAAGAACGGTCGGGCAGAGTATGCAAGCGACTGTGAAAAATGTACTATAAGAATGTTGGATACTCATAAGCCGACCGTGGATGTTACGGAGGTAAATAATATGAGTAAAGTAATAGATTTTGATCCTAGAGATTTTAAGGCAGATAAGTCCTGCGAAAACAATGTCATAGCTAAATATTTTGTGACCGATAAGGACGGCGAAAACGTTATTGCCTATTCTATTGGAAACTGGAATTGGGATTGGACGCAGATATGCTGTGACAAAAAGCTTGAGAAAAATACCGACTATGTTTTCAGATTTGTGATAGTCGGAGGCTATTGCAATACGTGCGATGAAACTTCTCGTTTTGAGATCGTGCCTATGCCAGACGGCAGTTTAACCGATGAAGCTTACGAAGACAGATACACCTACGATCTGGCTCAGAACAGATATAAGCCTGTTTTATGCAAAAAGACCGACGAGGGTATGCTGAGGCTGTTTGAGATACCTTTCAGCACCTTTGATTGCGAAGATTTCAGGTTTGTATTCGTTGCTATGCACGCTGTTGCAACGCTTTATGCACCAAAAGAGTTTTCAGCTTATGCAGACCTTGAGGATACGAATTTTGACCAGCTTCGTGATGAGATCAACAGCAAAAACAGCGAGGATAATTCTGCAAATGTGATGATGGATTTCACAGGCGCTCATGTCACACGCTCGACTGTCACCGATCTGCTGACAATGGCTCGTTTTGGCAAAAACGAGAATGTTTGTATTGATTTTACAGGAGCTTTCATAGAGGACGATAAGCCGGACGATATTCAGGTTGACGCAGATGATTCCGGGTCTGACGATATTGCTGTTGAGCTTATGGACGTTGCAAACAACTGAGCTTCGCAGGAAGATATACTTTACTGAGATATTGTGATTTAATACAGCAAAAAGAGGCAGAGAAACCCATTGATCGGGTTTCTCTGTTTTTTTGGTTTCGCACAAAAAAACCACCCACAGCCAAATCAGCCGTGGGTGGCAATACTATTTTAAATTAACACTATTCTTTATTTTCCCAGCGCTATCTTGCCCATTGCGTCTGCCTGCATGATAGCGTCATAAAGCTCGATAGGCTGTACGTCGCCTGCAAGATTGTGGATAGTTTCGCCTGAGATACAAGCGTTCTTTGCGATAGTTTCTACCTGCTCAGGTGTCGTTACACCGATCTCTTCAAGTGTGACAGGAAGTCCCACTTCAAGGCAGAAGTTCTGTACCTCTTCAAACTCTTTCTTTGGCGCACCCTCAAGTACAAGCTGAACCAGTGTACCAAGGGCTACACAACAGCCGTGGTCTGCGTGCTTGATTCCCAATGATGTCACGCCATTGTAGAACGAGTGTGCAGCCGCACAGTTTACGTTGTCTGCTCCAACGCCTGAAAGATATACGTTAGCCTCGCAGATAGCTTCAAGGGCAGGTGTAACTGCGTGTACCTTGCAAGCCTCAACTGCCTGCTTGCCGTATGTTTTCAGCGTGTCATAGCAAAGTCTTGCAAGTGCCTGTCCTGCTCTTGTGATGCCTGTGCCTTCAAGGCTTGCAGACTCTGTTCTTATGGAAGCTCTGCCCTCAAAATATGTACCAAGTGCATCGCCCATGCCTGCAATAAGGAACTTTACAGGTGCGTTTGCGATAACTGTTGTGTCTACCATTACTGCGTCCGGATTGGTAGGATAGAAAAGATATTTGTCAAAGCTGTGGTCATCATTGTATATTACTGACAGACCTGTGCATGGCGCATCTGTTGCCGCAACTGTAGGCACGATAACAATGTGCTTGCCTGTATAGTATGCTGTAGCTTTTGCAGTATCAACTGCGCTTCCGCCGCCAACTGCAACTACTGTGTCGATGTTGTCAGCCTTTACTATCTCTTCCATTTTGGCAATCTCGCCCTTGCTTGATATTCCGCCAAATACTTCATAGCGTCTGTAATCGTCAAGCTCGCCAAAGCTTTTCTCTATCTTGTCATGACAGGCTTTGTAGCCGCTGTTTGAACATACAAACAGCCACCTTTTGCCCATATAGCCCATTTCCTCATGAAACTTAAGTGTAGCATCTCTGCCCTGAACATATTTGAGCGGCTCACGCATTGCTCTGAGTCTTCCCATCATAATGAATTACCTCCGATTTGTTTGATTTATTAACTTTATACGGAATTCTCTCCGTATTTTCAATTAGATTATAGCATTTTGCACAAAAGATGCAAGGAACATTTTATAAATGATATGTGAATTATTTGTTGTGGCAACATTTGAAAATGTAAAGCTTGGAGGACGATAAAACAGAAAAAGCGGAGGCTCTTTGCGAGCTTTCCGCCTTTTTCATATGTTCAGCATTACGGAAGCGTAAAACATTCCGTCACCGTATTCAAATTTAGCTACGCCATTGTATTTGGCGGCAATGTTCTTGACAGACTCTGTGCCGATTCCTTTGCCTTTGCGTTTTGAGGAAAGGAAACCGCCTTCGGGGTCGGTGAGGATAGTTCCGGTGAAGGTGTTGTCCACCGCCAGGCATAGGGAATAGCTGTCAGCCTTTGCTCTGATTATTATTTTTTTATTCTTTGCACTGTCAGACACGCAGCCGTGAATGGCGTTTTCGATAAGATTTCCGAAAAGCACAGAGAGGTCGGTTATGTCTATTTTTATATCATCTGGGATGTCAGCGCTCACCTTGTATTCAATGCCGCTGCTTTCCGCTATTTGAGCAAAATATGCAAGAAGTGCGCTTACAGATGTGTTTTTGCAGTAAATGCGTTCTGATATATCGGGCATAGAATCCCTGAAAGAATTGAGATATTCCGAAAGCTTATCGTATTCGCCCTTTTTCAGAAGCTCCTGCATAAGAGCGATATGATGTCTGACATCATGCTTATAGCGTCTTGTTTCTTTTATCTTATCCTGCAAATAGTCATATTGCAGGTTCTGCATTTCAAGCAGGTGGTTATTTTCCTGAAGCCGCAGATTTTTCTGCTGTTCGATGACCAGCCGTGCCACGATGTAATACACCAGAAATGCTCCTGCGTTTATAAAGAACAGAGCTATGGTGTTCTTTGGCTCCAGAGCAAGCTCTAAGCTGCTTTTCGCAGAGTTGCCGTAGAGCGTATAATACCATATTATATAGAACGTAAATGGGATAAGCCAAAGATAGCGCCACTCCAGACCTGACGGCTCTCTTTCCACCACAGGTGTGTAGACCTTTTTCATGTAGATAAAAAGCGGCCCCCATACCACGGCTTCTGTCATAAGCATACAAAGGGAAAACGACCAGCGGTATGATTCATAGGCAAGTGACGGGAACAGAATGCCCTCCAGACATTTTGAGGTAATGACGATAAAGCTTGCGTTATTTGAAAGCAGAAGCAGTGTGAAGCCTGTTTTGCCGACCTTGACCTTCACAGCGAAAAAGTAAAAAGCCGCATAGAGCAGGGTGCTGACTGCACTTAGCAGACCTGCATTTGTGCTGAAAAATGCCGCCTGCCAGCCTAAGAAGATCTGCACCAGTGAAAGAGCCACAACAAGTCCCACAGTAGCTGTTTTGGAAAAGCGAAGCCTATGCCTGAAGGGATAAAGGGCAAGCACCATAAGTGGCAGAAAGTTCAGCAGGGAATATATGCCCACTTCCACAAGGCGGTATAAAGGAGGCATTACTGCTCACCGCCTTTTCGCAGATCACTGAAGCGAAACTGAGCGAAGGCGTCTAGTGTTTCTCTGGATTTTCGGCGACTTATGGGGATATGTGTGCCGTCGCTCATTATGAAAAGGTCGCTTTTTTGCTGGGCTATCTCATAGAAATTCACGATGACGCCTTTGGTGGAGGTGTAAAAGTATGAATGACTGCAAAAAATGCTCTCGATCTCAGCGAAAGAATTTCTTGAAACTATGCTTTCACCGTCTGTGCAATGGATAGTCACGATATGTGACGCACAGTCTATGTAGATAACATTTCTGAGTATCACGTTCTGTCCGTCGGGAAGCTTAACGGAACGCATACGATCAATTTCATCAGAACCGATCCGGTCAAGCATGGCTTTTACTTTGTCAGCCTGAAAGGGCTTGCAAAGATAGTAGCAGGCGTTGAGGTCGTAGCTTTCGCTTGCAAACTCGTTGCTTGAAGTGCCGAATGCGATATGCACGTTTTTGTCTGTTTCACGAAGCTTTTCTGCGACCTCTATCCCTGTCATTTTCCCCATGAATATATCAAGCACCACCAGATCATAAGCTCCCATCTGCCAACATGACAAAAAGCTTTCTCCGCTTGAAAACGTATCTATCTGACAGCTGTGAGCGGTTTGTTCGGAAATATATTCATGAAGAAGTGCAAGGTCGTTTTTATTATCGTCTACCAATGCCACTCTCATACTGTAAAAATCCTTTCTTATACATGATTTCTTAATATATAATAACACACATCAAAGCAAAATTCAAGCATTATTCATTTATTTTGTTACCGCTTGTGCAGATTTTTGACCGTTTGTGCTAATTTTATTGACAAAGTGTGTAGTCTGTGTTAAAATAATCGTGTAAAGTTATGTTCTTAGTAAAAAAAATATCAACAACGAAAAATATTATGGAGGAATTAGAATGAAAAAGAAAATTTTAAGTCTTTTGGTGACGGGCTGTCTTTTGTTTGTGCCGACAACGGCATTTGCAGACGATAATAAGACGGTAATAAAAACTGTTGACGACCTGTTGGCGTTTTCAAAAGCGGTAAACAACGGAGATTATGACAAGAATAAGGACGCAGTTGTTGTTCTTGAAAATGACCTTGACTTGACAGGTGTTGTATGGACGCCTATCGGAAACGTTTTCGATGAAAACGGCTATATTGAACATTGTTTCAGCGGCAAATTCTACGGAAACGGTCATACTATTTCAAACATTGATTTTACGTCTATTTATGGTAAAGATTTGTTGGTCGGTTTCTTTGGCGATATCGAGGAAGCAGAGGTATCAGGTCTGACTATAGAGGGAAATCTGGATGTGACAAATACTGATAACGAATATACTGTTTATGGCACTATTGCAGGATTTGCAGGTGATTGTACTATTACTGATTGTGTGTCAAACGTATCGTTCAACAATAACGGCAAATATGTTTATGGCTTCATAGGCATGGTAGGTCAGGCATACGGCACAACTTTTGAATATTGTGAGAACACAGCAGACATAACTATCTCAGGCGACAGCGGAAGTCTTTATGTGGGCGGTATAGTTGGATATGCGCAGATTGGAACGGAAGTCCGCTATTGTTCAAGCACAGGCGATATGGTATATGCTGCACCAAACGCCGGCGGTATCGTAGGACGTTTGTATGGCGATTCCAAGGTCATAAACAGCTATGTTACAGGAAAACTCACGCCGGTTGGCAACGGAACCACAGATGTAGGCGGTATCGTTGGTTCAGTAACCGACGGTTCTGTAAGTGATTGCTATTTTGCAGGAGAAATTGACCTTTCACAGTATTCAGCCAAAAAGCCATATACACGTTTCGGCGGAATAGTGGGGAAGGATTCCTCGTCTACAACTGACTTTAAAAACAACTATTTCACAGAAACAGAAAATGTTGAAGCTTGCGGTTCAAATAAAGAAGCAGGCAAGGCTAAAGCTTATGACTATATGACAACAAAAGAATTTTATGACGAGCTGACAGCTGACGGTGCAAAGTATCAGTATGTTGAGGGAAAAACGCCTGTCCTGCCAACTAAGGAATATGCAGTTGATTTTGAAGTAACACCTGCTGACCTGAAAAATGTTGTAATAAAGGTAGACGGAAAAGAGATAACAGGCAGCACTGCAATGCTTACAGCAGGCACTTACACAGTAGATGTAACTGCTGACGATTGCGAGCCTCTCAGCAAGGAAATAACTATTTCAGCAGATATCGCAACACATACACAGGCTTTTGAACTTGCATACAAGTCAGCAGACTATACAGAGCTTGACAAGGCAGAGAAAGCCGCAAAGGCTCTTAACAAGGACGATTATGAGGACTTCTCAGAAGTCGAAAAGGCTCTTGCCGCTATCGACAGAACAAAGAACATCACAGAGCAGGCTGAGGTGGACGCTATGGCAAAGGCTATAAATGACGCTGTGGCAAACCTTGTAAAGAAAACACCTGCTTCTTCACAGCCTGACAGCGTAAGCAGTTCTGATGCTTCGTCAGATACGAGCAGTTCCGCTTCCGACAGCTCATCTTCCGACAGCAAGGCAACTGACAGCAAGGCAACTGACAGCAAGTCAGACAGCAACTCAAAGGCAGCTTCAAACGCTTCAAACAAAAACCCATCGACCGGCGTTGCAGGCGGAGCATTCGCCCTTGCTCTTCTGAGCGGTGCGGCTGTTGTCATGGCTAAGAAGAAAAAGTAAATTAGATCTCCCCTATTGTTGATATTTCGGAGAAGGGCAGTTCCTTGTGGACTGCCTTTTTTCTGTTTGCAGGAAAGCGGCGGCTGCCTGCATAATTCAGGGCGTTTTTTTGCAAAAAAACATAAAAATGCAATTATTTTATATTGATACTGCAAAATCGTCCGCGCAAGCTTAGATTAACTATTGATAATAGTCAATATCTTTTATTATCTATTTTATACCACGAAATTACATTTATTCATAAAAAATCGTTATAGATTTAAACGAAATGTAAAAAATCAGCTCACAAAATCTGCGTTTACCCTTGCAATTCAGAAAAATATGTGGTATAATTATATTGCTGTAATAGGAGCACAGCATGAAATGCTGGCAGTGTGTTTTCAATTGTCAGATGAATTTCTGTATAGCTTATGCTTTATAATAAGGAAAGAAAATGAATGCGTCAGCGTGTGCTGTTTCATTATAGCGCCTATTAACGATATTTTTTTGAAAAGGAGTTATTGCAACATGTCAAAGATCGATTTGAGCAAGTACGGTATCACCGGAACTACAGAAGTTGTTTACAACCCTTCTTACGAGCAGCTGTTCGAGGAAGAAACAAAGCCAACACTCGAAGGCTATGAAAAGGGTCAGGAAAGTGAGCTTGGCGCAGTAAACGTTATGACAGGCGTTTATACAGGCCGTTCACCTAAAGATAAGTTCATCGTTATGGACGAAAATTCTAAGGACACTGTTTGGTGGACTTCTGACGAGTACAAGAACGACAACCACCCAGCTTCACAGGAGGCTTGGAAGTCTGTTAAGGAACTCGCTATCAAGGAACTTTCAAATAAGAGACTTTTCGTAGTTGACGCATTCTGCGGCGCTAACAAGGATACAAGAATGGCTATCCGTTTCATCGTTGAGGTTGCTTGGCAGGCTCACTTTGTAACAAATATGTTCATCAAGCCAACTGCTGAGGAGCTTGAGAACTTTGAGCCTGACTTCGTTGTATACAACGCTTCAAAGGCTAAGGTAGAGAACTATAAGGAGCTTGGTCTTAACTCTGAGACAGCAGTTATGTTCAACATCACAAGCCGTGAGCAGGTTATCATCAACACTTGGTACGGCGGAGAGATGAAGAAGGGTATGTTCTCAATGATGAACTACTTCCTTCCACTCAAAGGCATGGCTTCAATGCACTGCTCAGCTAACACAGACAAGAACGGTGAGAACACAGCTATCTTCTTTGGTCTGTCCGGTACAGGTAAGACAACACTTTCTACAGACCCTAAGAGACTTCTTATCGGTGACGACGAGCACGGCTGGGACGACAACGGAGTATTCAACTTCGAGGGCGGCTGCTATGCTAAGGTAATCAACCTTGATAAGGAATCTGAGCCTGATATCTACAACGCTATCAGAAGAGATGCTCTTCTTGAGAACGTAACTCTTGACGAGAACGGCAAGATCGACTTTGCTGATAAGAGCGTTACAGAGAACACTCGTGTATCTTATCCTATCGACCATATCAAGAACATTGTAAGACCTATTTCTTCTGCACCTGCTGCAAAGAACGTTATCTTCCTTTCAGCAGACGCATTTGGCGTACTGCCTCCAGTATCTATCCTCACACCAGAGCAGACACAGTATTACTTCCTCTCTGGCTTTACTGCAAAGCTTGCAGGTACAGAGCGTGGAATCACTGAGCCTACACCAACATTCTCAGCTTGCTTCGGTCAGGCTTTCCTTGAGCTTCACCCAACAAAGTATGCTGAAGAGCTTGTTAAGAAGATGCAGAAGAGCGGTGCTAAGGCATACCTGGTAAACACAGGTTGGAACGGCACAGGCAAGAGAATCTCTATCAAGGATACTCGTGGAATTATCGATGCTATTCTTAGCGGCGATATTCTCAACGCACCTACAAAGAAGATACCACACTTTGACTTTGAAGTTCCAACAGAGCTTCCAGGCGTTGATCCTGCAATTCTCGATCCTCGTGACACATATGCTGACGCTTCCGAGTGGGAGACAAAGGCTAAGGATCTTGCAAGCAGATTTGTTAAGAACTTTGCTAAGTATGAGGGCAACCCAGCAGGTAAGGCTCTTGTATCCGCAGGTCCAAAGGAATAATCAATAACTCTGATACTATTATATAGTATAAAAGCTGCTGTGCCTTTTGGTGCGGCAGCTTTTTTGTGCTCTTGAAAAAGTGTGATGAAGGTGGTATAATTGGTATGGAGGCGAATTTAGTTTGGAAAAGAAGAATTATGCCGCAAGGGCGGCTATATATGCCATGGGGCTTGTGATACTTGCCGCAGGGATAACGATGAACATCAAAACAGGGCTAGGCGTATCCACTATTATATCAGTGCCATTTGCCATATCGAGTATATGGGACGTGAATTTTTCTCTTGTGACTTTTGCTACATATGCACTGTTCGTTGTGATAGAAATGATAATAAAAGGCAGCGACAGAACTGTTATAGACTGGCTGCAAATACCATTCAGCATTGTGTTCAGCCTGCTGCTGAATATGTTTTCAAAGCTGCTTGATTTTAATTTCGGACATTTGTGGCAAAACACGCTGTATCTGGCAGCAGCAATAATCTGCACGGGTGCGGGAATGTCAATGATGATAGCCATGAAGTTCGTGCCGAACCCAGCCGACGGTCTTGCTCAGGCTATAGGAAAAGCCTTTGGAAAAAACATGGGCTTTGGCAAGAATATTCTTGACGCATCGTGTGTTGCCCTTGCCTGCGTGATAGGTCTGCTGTTTGACAAGCGGATAATAGGTATCGGTATCGGAACGGTGGCGGCAATGCTCCTTGTGGGAAGGTGCGTGGCAGTATTCGACCATTTCTTCAAAGAAAGAATGAAAAGTGCCGCAGGGCTTGCAGAATAAAAAACGCCGCAGAGGACAGATATCTCTGCGGCGTTTGTGTATTTATATAATAAAAAATCCGCTCTACATAACGTAAAGCGGATACAAGCAAAAGCTTAAACTTTTGCTGGCGCGGATTGAGAGATTTGAACTCTCGCGCCCGTTTCCAGACCTACTCCCTTAGCAGGGGAGCCCCTTCACCACTTGGGTAAATCCGCAAACCTGTATATATAAAAAATGTGGCGGACAGGGTGGGATTCGAACCCACGGTACGTTGCCGTATCACTGGTTTTCAAGACCAGCTCCTTAAACCACTCGGACACCTGTCCACATTAATTATTTGTTTTTGTGTCGTTCTCTCTCAGCGACTTAATTATTATAGCACAGTTCATCTGTCTTGTCAACCCCTTTTTCAAATTTTTTTGCAAATTTTTTTTAAGCATAAATATTCCTTCGTATGCTAACGATACTTGACGAAATCTTATAAATATGGTATAATAAATCACAGCTTTGTATGTTTTATCACTTTATATGATAATTTATACAGAAAATTTTTTATGGAGGCGACTTTATTATGAAAATGACTGTAAGTCAGGCTATGGTTGAATGTTTGAAAGCTGAGAACGTAAAAGTCGTCTTTGGCTATCCCGGAGCTGCTATCTGTCCTTTTTATGACGCTTTGCTGGATGCTGAAAACGACATCAGGCAGGTGCTTGTGAGACAGGAAGCTAACGGCGGTCATGCGGCTAACGGCTATGCACGAATTTCAGGTAAGCCTGCGGTATGTATCGCAACATCAGGTCCGGGTGCAACTAATCTTATTACTGCTATTGCTACCGCTTATGCGGATTCTATACCTATCGTGTGCATAACAGGTCAGGTGAATACCGACCAGATAGGATCTGACGTTTTTCAGGAGGCTGACATTACAGGCTCGGCTGAGCCGTTCGTTAAGCACAGCTATCTTCTCAAAGACCCTGAGGACACTGCGAGAGTGTTCAAAGAGGCTTTCTATATTGCAGGCACCGGCAGACCGGGTCCTGTGCTTATAGATATCCCTATGGACGTTCAGAAGTCTGTTATCGACTTTGAGTACCCTGAAAAGTGCGAGATAAGAAGCTATAAGCCTACCACAAAGGGCAACTACGTTCAGGTAAGGCGTGTAATGGCGGCGTTGGAAGAGGCTGAGAAGCCGCTTATCTGTATTGGCGGAGGTGTTTTTGCCGCTCACGCTGAGAACGAGATAAGAGAGCTTGCCGACCTTATGCAGATACCTGTTATCACAACTATGATGGGCATTTCTGTTTTCCCTGATGACGACCAGCTTTTCTGCGGCATGATAGGAACTCACGGTGTTAAAATGGCAAATGCCGCTGTGAACGAGTGCGACGTGCTGTTCCTTGTGGGTGCAAGAGTTGGCGACAGAGCCGTTAAAACACCTTTGGCTCTGGAGAAAACTACTAAGATAATACATATAGATATCGACCCTGCGGAGATAGGCAAGAATATTGGTGCTGACCTGCCTCTCGTTGGTGACGCAAAGCTTGTTTTACAGCAAATGACGGAGCTTGCAAAGCCTATGAAGCACGATGAGTGGATAGCTCACATAAAGACCCTTGGGGGCGAGAGAAAGTATGTTGAGCCTGCAAAGGGTACTGTCAATCCGAGGGTGTTTATCGACAGGCTTGCAAAGAAAATGCCTGCCAATGTTACTGTTGTGGCAGACGTTGGACAAAATCAGATATGGACCTGCACTGAGTATAAATTCTGCAAAGAGGGCAGACTTCTTACCTCAGGCGGCATGGGTACGATGGGTTATTCTGTACCTGCGGCGATAGGTGCAAAAATGGCTGACAACAGCAGAGCAACAGTTGCTATATGCGGTGACGGAGCTTTTCAGATGTCGTTCATGGAGCTTGCAACAGCCGTTCAGTTCGGCGTTGATATAAAGGTGGTAGTAATGACAAACAACCGCCTTGGCATGGTAAGAGAGCTTCAGACAAACGGCTATCATGACAGACAGACAGCAGTTTTTCTTGACGGCTCTCCTGACTTTATCAAGCTTGCAGAAGCTTATGGCATACCTGCAATGAGAGTTTATGACGATGATACTATGGAAAAGGGCGTTGAGATGCTCGCCGAGCATGAGGGTATATGCCTTGTTGAAGTCGTTGTGGATAAGGATATGCCAACATTATAAGGCCAATATTTTAACTATCTGTAGCGTTTACAGTATATAGCGTTTGCGTTCAAGAAATCTTAATAATAAACTGATATAATAAAAAATTAAGGAAAGGTTTCCTTATGGAGGTTGATTTATGAAACATACGATCTCAGTTCTTGTAGAAAACCACAGCGGTGTTCTATCAAGAATTTCCGGACTGTTTTCAAGACGTGGGTTCAATATCGAGAGCCTTGCAGTAGGTCCGACTCATGACCCTGACGTTTCAAGAATAACGATAGTTGCTGACGGTGACGAGCATACAGTTGAGCAGATCGAGAAACAGCTCAACAAGCTTATCGAGGTCATCAAGGTAAAGACATTTGAGGCTAATGAGTATCTCGCAAGAGAGCTTATGATAGTCAAGGTGTCTGCGGTCGCAAACAGACGCAGTGAGATAATGACTATTGCGGATATCACAGGGGCTAAGGTCATGGATATAACGCTTACGACAATGACATTGGAGCTTTGCGACACTTACGCTCACCTTTGCAGATTTGAGGAGGTCATAGCACCTTACGGAATAATTGAAATGGTAAGAACAGGCACTATCGCAATAGAGAAAGGCTCTGACACATTCAATGCAGGCAAATAAACTTTGATTATATAGCCGAAAGGCTACATAAAATAAATCTTAAATTTCTGAATTTGGAGGAATTAACAATGGCACAGGCAAGAATATTCTATCAGCAGGATTGCGACATTAACGTACTCAAGGGTAAGAGAGTTGCCATTATCGGTTACGGTTCACAGGGTCACGCTCATGCGCTCAACCTTAAGGAGAGCGGCGTTGACGTAGTAGTAGGTCTTTACGAAGGTTCTAAGAGCTGGGCAAAGGCTGAGCAGCAGGGTCTTACAGTTATGACAACTGAGGAAGCTGCAAAGACATCTGACATCATCATGATCCTTATTCCTGATGAGAAGCAGGCTGCACTTTATAAGAAATCTATCGAGCCATACCTCACAGAGGGTAAGACTCTTGCATTCGCACACGGCTTTAACATTCACTTTGGCTGCATCGTACCACCAAAGAATGTCAATGTTATCATGATCGCACCTAAGGCTCCTGGTCACACAGTACGTTCTGAGTATCAGGCTGGTAAGGGTACACCTTGCCTTATCGCAGTTGAGCAGGATGCAACAGGCAACGCACAGGATATCGGACTTGCATATGCACTTGGTATCGGCGGAGCAAGAGCAGGTGTTCTTGAGACAACATTCAGAACAGAAACAGAAACAGACCTCTTCGGTGAGCAGGCAGTTCTCTGCGGTGGTGTTTGCGCACTTATGCAGGCTGGTTTTGAAACACTTTGCGAGGCTGGTTATGACCCAAGAAACGCATACTTTGAGTGTATCCATGAGATGAAGCTCATCGTTGACCTTATCTATCAGTCAGGTTTCGAGGGCATGAGATATTCTATCTCTAACACAGCTGAGTACGGCGACTACATCACAGGTCCAAAGATCGTTACTGAGGATACTAAGAAGGCTATGAAGAAGGTTCTGTCTGACATTCAGGACGGTACATTTGCTAAGGACTTCCTCCTTGATATGTCTGACGCAGGTTCACAGGTACACTTCAAGGCTATGAGAAAGCTCCATGCTGAGCATCCTTCTGAGAAGGTTGGTAAGGAGATCAGAAAGCTCTACAGCTGGAACAACGATGACGAGAAGCTCATCAACAACTAATTTGCAGAATTAATATTATTGCATAAAGAAAAGACGACTTGCAAACGTAAGTCGTCTTTTTTCTTTTTAATTCGCTTTTTCAACCTCGCTACTCTATGTTTGTTAATAGCTGTACGTTAGTCGCCCGATAACGTTACTGCACTTGTCGAGCAATGGGACGTCGAGGACGCCGTCCCCTACATATTAAATGCAGGGGACTCCTATGGTCGTCCGTTGTTTTGTCAAGATAATGCGCTGTCCTTTGCATCATAAGTTTCAACGCTGTCGTGCTCATCGGTGGTATATGAATAGAACGTATCTCCCTCGATCGTGACATCGACCTGCTTCACATCATAAGCACTTCCGTCTTTGTCTTTTTCAAAGTATATTGAAAATTCAAACTTGGATAGATCAAGGTCGCCGTACTCTCTGTCGTGTGACAGCATTTCAAGCCACAATGCATATGCGAAAAGCTGCGGCGTGATGTTATCTTCTTTGTCCATATCTGGCACATACGACATTGCAAGCTCTTTCGCAAGGTCGAGTGAGGTCACATTGTCAAAGTGAAGCTTCTTGCCGCTGGTGTTATACTTTGTTACAAGCGCCTGCGCCTTTTCAAAAATATACTGCGCCGTGGCTGACGGGTCAGCTTCCACAGTGCTGGTGCTTGAAAACGGAGCGGAATCATACACCGCCCAGCTTCCGTCATTGGCGTAGCTATACAGAGTAAATCTGTTTGTGAACATATCCACAGTGAAATAATCTGTCGCCATATTGAACTGTATGTCCGAATCGTTGACGATATTCAGGGTCAGGAGGTTCAGACTTTCGTTTGTGATATATCCATTTTGCGCATAGTCTGACTTTACATATTCTGTTGTATTGTTGCTGTTCATGATATCGTTGTAATAATTATAGTCAGCAGGGGAGTAGCTAAAAATGGCATTGTCTGGGTTTTTCATAGAGCTTTCGTCATAGATATCCAGCAGGTCATTTTTGAGGGTTTGAGCTATAATTTTGGCATTTTCAGTGAAGCTTTCGCCGCTTCCGTATTTGAGAGAAACGCTGTTATCGCCGTCTGAAATGGATATTTTGCTGTTGTCGTTTTCTATGTGCATCTGTATCTTGCAATTCACAGCCTTGTTGAAAGCCTCCTCGTTGACCTGCTTTAACTGCAACAGTGTGTCGATAACCAGCGTATACGGCTCGTAGCTTTTATCGTCATTCAAAAAATCCACGCTTGGAAGTCCGCTGTCGGTTTTCTCCAGCAGGTCAACGTAATACCTTGTGCTGTGTTCCTTGCCCTCGATATTTTCGTCATAGTTGCCGCTGTAGACTATATCGCAGTATGCAGGGCTGTTTTGTATTATGTCGAGATTTCCTACCGTAGAATTTGCGCTTTCAAGCACTGTGTCTGCAAGCTTTATAAAGTCTGCTGAACACAACTGCAGTGTACCTGTATCGCCGGATACACTGCTGTTTGCAGGTGGAGCTGTGCCTGCGTTCGGCTCGTAGTCATGGATATTTCTTGTCATGTAAATTCCGCCTGACATTACAAGCGCCACTGCCGCCGCTGCCGCAACTACCTTTGCACCCTTGTGTCTTGCGACTATGGCAGGCTGTGTTGGCTCGGTTTGTGGTGTGAAAGTATCCGTATTTATATCTCCGTTTTGTTGTGGAAAACGCTTTTTGAGCGTTTCTTTGAGCTGATCTTTCTTTTGTTCCGATAGGCTTGCGTTTGCAAAATAATTCTTTATATCTCTTTCGTTCATACGCTCATCTCCTTTTCGTAGTCTGAAAGTGAAAGCTTTAGTTTTTCTCTTGCTCTTTTCAGCCTTGATGTGACCGTGCCCTTGCTTGTTCCCAAAATGTCGGCTATCTCATCGGTCTTGCAGCCTTGATAATAAAAAAGATAAAGCACTATCCTGTATTTTTTATCCAACCTGTTTATAGCGTTTTGCACATCTATCTGCATATCAGGTGATGAAAAATCGCTGCTTGCACTTGCCTCATTTTCTGCACGCAGACGTCTGCCTGCCGACCTTAGCAGGTCTTTGGATAGATTTATCGCCGTTCTCAGCAGCCACGCTTTAAGATGCTCGTCATCATTGAAGAAAAGCTCACCCTGCCTTGTGAAATATTTTATTATGACCTCGCTGACTATATCCTCCGCCTCGTGAACGCTGCCTGTGACTGCCAGTGCCGCTCGGTAGATATCGTCTGAAAATTTGTCAACTATGTAGTCAATATCTCTTGTCAAAGCTGTCACCTCCTTTGTTGTTTTGAAAAGCCTTTCATCTATAACACGAATGTAAAGACCGTTTGATTGCATAAAAAAATGGACGAAAAATAATTTTTTCGTCCATAAAAAATCAGCTTTTGCTTGTTTTAACATATGACCAGCCATTGCCGAGGTTATCCTTGCCCCCTGATGAGCTTATGGGTGAGCGGTAAATATAGTAATGGTCATAAATGGTATAGAATTTCACTGTCAAGCCGTCGCTGTCGATGTATGTAACGTTCCTGCGCTCCAGCTCCTCAAGCTCTTTCTTCACAGACTTGCAGGCATTGTTTTCAGTGAGCGATTTAATGGAGCATTTGCCCTTTGTCAGTGTCGGCTTTTCGCATGAAATGCTTTCTATCATAAACTCCGCAGTGGTCTGAAAGTTAGCCTTGTTGTCATTGAAAACGGCTTTTATCTGGCTGTCGGAGCGCATATAGTGCTGATGCCAGAAGCCGAGTGCTACTGCAAGAATAACGACTATCCAAATTATCCACTTGGCTTTTCTGCCTGTTGGCCATTTGCGAAGCTTGCCGTCAGCCCCCATATCTTTCTCGCTGACAATTGGATTTATCTGCTCGCTCATTATTTTACGAACGCCTCCAATCTGTAGATAGGCATACCCATGTCTGAGAATTTCTTCTCATATTCCGTTACGATATTGCCCTCGAAGCCGCTGTTGTGAAGGTCGAGAGAAATGTTTTTAAGTCCGTAATTTGCCGCAGAGAACTCCTCCAAGGAGAACTCAAAGAAGTGCATATTGTCAGTCTTTTGGTATATCTCGCCACTGTCCACAAGAATACGTCTGTATATTTCAAGAAAAGCTCGGTATGTGAGCCTATGACGTGCATATGTATTTTTAGGATACGGACAGCTAAAGTTAAGATAGATACACTCCACTGACTTTTCAGGGATAAAGCAATCCAGATATTCAGCCTCGCCCCTTGCAAATCTCAGGTTCGGTATGCCCTCGTCTATAGCCATTTGTGCGGCGTCAACTATAACGTTACTGCTTTTTTCTACTGCAAGGAAATTCTTGTCAGGATTTGTCTTTGCTATCTCTCTTGCAAACTGACCCTTTCCACAGCCTATCTCCAGCACAAGGGGATTGCTGTTTCCGAATATCTTCTCAAAGTCAATAAGCTGTTTGTTTGATTTGTCCTGAAAATTCTTCTCGTCACGGTCAAGATATAAAATATAATCTCCGCAGGCTTCAAGACGTGCCTCAAGATTTTTCTTTCTTCTCATTCTCATATGGGATAAACTCTCCTGTTATTTATTAGAATATTTGTGCAGAAAATAGTCCTTGTCAGACGTGACCTTTAGCCACTGCACAGCCGACCCTGTGAGCATATTTTCATAAGGATAAACTGTGAGCATGACTTCGGGTGTGTCCTCACCGCTGAAATGAGGGGTCACCTTAAAAGCTATCTCGCAGTTGAGCCGTTGGACGACCTCTTCCTCGGTGAGCTTTCTGAAAAGCACTGAGGTGTCCTTTTCGGTGATAGGTATTTTGGTAAACTTCGCCTGATAAATTTTCTTGCCGTCCTTTTTGGTGACAAGTGAAAAGCCATGCTTCACAAGGGTTATCTTTCCGCCATGGTTTTCGTAGTATTCAAGGTTTGAAAAGGTAACACGTCCGTCATTGACAGCTTCACCGGATATCGAAACGCAAAGCCCTTTGTCTGACGCTTTCCCTGCACTCTCCACTCCGAAAGCAAAGGGAAGTCCGTCTATCATTATCTCTCCGCAGGTGGAAAACTGCAACTTCACCTGCTTTTTCTTCAAGCCTGCAAATGGATTTTTCATGACAACTCCTATATTAAAGGTCGATCTGCACGCCGCCAACAGGTCTTATGGACAGCACATAGCATGAGCCTTCACCGAATACTCTCTCCATTTCAGCCTTGAAAGCTTCAAGCTTCTTTTCAGGTACGAACGCTTGGATAGTTCCTGCAAAGCCACCGCCGTGAACTCTGCAAGCACCCTCACCGCCAAGAGCCTGCTTTGCAAGATACAGAGCAAGTGAAAGGCCCTGCTCGTTTGGGGCAGAAGAAGCATAGATGTTCTGAAGATATTTGAATGATGAATCTCCTGATTCATTGATAAGGTTAAGGAAAGCGTCAAAGTCGCCTTCTGAAAGTGCGGAAGCTTCCTTGCCAACTCTCTCGTTATCGTCAAAGAAGTGGAGCGCTCTAAGCACAGCTCTGTCACTGCACTTTTCTCTAACGGCACAGATGTTTTCAAGAAGCTGTTCCTTTGTTATCTCTCTCAGCACCTTTTTGCCAAAGAAAGCCGCAACAGACTTCATTTCCACAGGGATAGCCGCATACTCAGGTGTGAGGTCGGCATGGTTGCCCTTTGTGTCAACGATACACAGTGCGTGACCGCTTTTTGTGAAATCAAACTTTACAGAGTCGATAACAGGGTGCTTTTCGTCAGCAAAGTCGATAGTGATAAATCCACCTACTGATGAAGCCATTTGGTCCATAAGACCTGATGGCTTGCCAAAATATACATTTTCCGCAAACTGAGCTATCTGAGCTATTTCCACAGCAGAAACCTCGCCCTCGTTGTAAAGACCATTGAGGATTGTGCCGATAAGCACTTCATAAGCCGCAGATGAAGAAAGTCCAGAGCCTTTTAGCACGTTTGAAGTTGCATAAGCCTTGAAGCCCCCGACATTGTGACCATTCTTCTTAAAGCCTGCGGACATACCTCTTATAAGCGCCGCAGATGTGTTTTTCTGCTCCTCGTAGATAGTGTCGTCATCAACGTTCACAGTGTCCATTGGGAAGCCCTCGGACTTTATTGTAATAACGTTCTCTTCGGTGTCAGGAGCGACAGCAGCGATAACGTCAAGTGAAACGCCTGCCGCAAGAACGCAGCCGAAGTTGTGGTCGGTGTGGTTGCCGCCTACCTCAGTTCTGCCTGGAGCTGAGAAGAAAGCAGTTGGCTTTTCACCGAAAAGTTTTTCAAATTCATCTGCAACTCTGTTATATCTTTCTTTCTGAAACGCCGTCATGTCGGCAGTGTAGACCTCGTCAAGTGTGTATTTTTTCATTATGTATATCCTCCGAACGTAAATATAAGTATACTTCGTTATTATACAACATTTATGCTCTTTTTTCAAGTACAATTTTTTAAACAAGTGAGGAGGTGAGAATGAGAAATGAGGAGTGTTAAGAATGAGGAATGAGGAATTATGGTATCACCTGGCGGCGATTTATTTTTTGTTGCTCAAAACGTGTAAGCTGGCATAAATTTTTGCACAGAAGCTCCCTTGATATTTTATGCAAACTGACAAAATTGCCGTAAGCAAACTTTTTATAACGCTCTATTGGTGCTTTAAATCAAAAAAGCTGTTGCATTTTGGTGAAATTTGTGGTATAATTACTTGTGTCTATTTTAATTATTGTTTATTTTTACCGACCACGAAAAAATGGTCGGTGCAGTGAAAGGAAAGATTTATTGTATGAAAAAACTAATGCTTGGAAACGAGGCGTTTGCAAGAGGTCTGTATGAGGCAGGCTGTAAGGTGGTATCATCTTACCCCGGCACTCCGTCAACTGAGATAACAGAAGCTGTTGCAAAATATGACGAGGTATATGCTGAGTGGGCGCCTAATGAAAAGGTGGCAATGGAAGTGGCTCTTGGCGCTTCTATAGGTGGTGCAAGAAGCTTCTGCGGAATGAAGCACGTTGGTCTTAACGTTGCCGCTGACCCTCTTTACACAGCAGGCTACACAGGCGTAACGGCAGGTATGGTAATAGCTGTCGCCGATGACCCTGGTATGCACTCGTCACAGAACGAGCAGGATTCACGTCACCATGCAATCGCTTCTAAGACAATGATGATAGAGCCTTCCGATTCAGGAGAGTGCAAAGAGTTTGCTAAGGCTGCTTTCGAGCTTTCTGAAAAGTTCGATGTTCCTGTTATCGTAAGACTTTCCACAAGAGTTTCTCACTCTCAGTCAGCCGTTGAGCTTTGCGAGAGAGAGGAAAGGGAGAATATCCCATATGAAAAGAATATCCAGAAGTATGTTATGATGCCTGGTAACGCTATCCGCCGTCACCCTGTTGTTGAGGCAAGAATGAAGGCTATCGCTGATTATGCCGAAACTTCACCGCTCAATAAGGTAGAGATGAACGATACAAAGATAGGCGTTATCACAAGCGGTATCTCATATCAGTATGCAAAGGAAGCACTTGGCGACAAGGCTTCATATCTCAAACTCGGTATCGTAAACCCAATGCCAATTCAGATAATAAAGGACTTTGCCGCAAAGTGCGAAAAGGTCTATGTAATCGAGGAGCTTGACGATGTTATCGAAACACACTGCAAAAAGAACGGCGTGAACGTTATCGGCAAGGAGCTTTTCAGCCTTATGGGCGAGATATCACAGACTATCGTTGCCGAAAAGATACTTGGCGAGAAGCCTGAGTATATCACATTTGAGGATAACGTGCCTGTAAGACCTCCTGTTATGTGTCCGGGATGTCCTCACAGAGGTCTGTTCTATTGCCTGCATAAGCTGGGCGTTATGGTATCAGGCGATATCGGCTGTTACACTCTCGGCGCAACAGCACCGCTTTGTGCTATGGATTCAACTATCTGCATGGGTGCTTCTATCAGCGGACTTCACGGATTTAACAAGGCAAGAGGCGCAGAGGCTGAGAAGAAGTCTGTTGCCGTTATCGGTGACTCTACATTCATGCACAGCGGTATGACAGGTCTTGTGAACGTTGCATATAACTCCACAAATTCAACTGTTATCATTCTCGATAACTCTATCACAGGTATGACAGGTCATCAGCAGAACCCTACAACTGGTAAAAACCTTAAGGGCGACCCTGCTTATGCCGTTGACCTTGAAATGCTCTGCCATTCACTTGGTATCAAGAGCGTAAGAGTCGTTGACCCATATCACATGGCTGAAACAGAGGCTGTTATCAAGGAAGAGCTTGCCAAGGAAGAACCAAGCGTTATTATTTCAAGACGTCCATGCGCACTTCTTAAATATGTAAAGCATAATCCACCGCTCAAGGTAAACAAGGATAAGTGCGTTGGCTGTAAGCAGTGCCTGAAGATAGGCTGTCCTGCTATATCTATCCATGACGGCAAGTGCGTTATCGACCATACACAGTGCGTAGGCTGCGGCATATGCAAGGAAATGTGTAAGCTGGGTGCGATATGCGACTAATGATAACATATATTTCGAGGTGTAAATAATGAAAACAAGATCAATTATGATAGTGGGCGTAGGCGGACAGGGCTCTCTGCTTGCGTCAAGAATAATAGGAAACGTGCTTCTTTCACAGGGCTTTGATGTAAAGGTCAGCGAGGTACACGGAATGAGCCAGCGTGGCGGCTCTGTTGTTACATACGTTAAGTACGGCAGCGAGGTATGCTCGCCTGTAGTTGAAAAAGGCGAAGCTGATATCATCATCAGCTTTGAACAGCTTGAAGCCGCAAGATATGTTTCATATCTCAAGAAGGGCGGACATATCATCACTTCAACTCAGCAGATAGACCCAATGCCTGTTATCACAGGTGCGGCTGTTTATCCTGAGGATATCATAGGCAAGCTTAAAGCAGAGGGCGTTGACGTTATCGCTGTTGACGCACTGGCACTTGCGGAGCAGGCTGGTACTGCAAAGGCTTCAAACGTTGTTCTCATGGGTGTTGTGTCAACTAAAATGGCTTTTGACGAGGACGTTTGGCAGAAGGCTCTTGAAAACTGTGTTCCTGCAAAGTTCCTTGAACTGAATAAAAAGGCGTTCGCTCTCGGCAGAGAGGTAAAATAATGGACGAGATAAGCGGTCTTATCATAAAAATGACCGAGTTTTTCAGCGGCGACCCTAAGCGTATACAGCACTTTATAAAGGTGCATACCTTTGCCCGTGTTATCGGCAGGGCAGAGGGACTTGATATATGCACTATGTACTGTCTTGACGTTGCGTCGGTGGTGCATGATATAGGCATAAAGCCTGCGGAGGAGAGATACGGCAAGGGTCACTGCAGCGGAAAGCTTCAGGAACAGTTAGGTCCTGAGCCTGCACGGAAAATGCTCACAGAGCTTGACTTTGACGAGGATATAATAGACAGGGTGTGCTTTCTTATTGCACATCATCACACCTATGAGGGCGCCCAAGGGCTTGACTGGCAGATACTCTTGGAAGCGGATTTCCTTGTGAACGCTTTCGAGGACAGCCTTTCCAAAGAGAGCATAAAAAGCTTCCGTGACAAGGTGTTCAAAACGAAAACAGGCATTAAGATGCTTGAAGAAATGTACGGCGTATGATACTTGTGCAAAGTTGATACCCGAGTAATATGACCGAAACCATTTTAACAGGAGGTGTGTTCCAATGGGAAAATATTGGAACGAAGAGATCGAGTGCATGGCGCATGAGGACATGAAAAAGCTCCAGAGCGAAAGACTTGTCAAACAGGTCAAGCACGTCTGGGACAATGTGCCATACTACAAGAAGCTTATGGAAGAAAAGGGCGTAACGCCTGATGATATCCACGGCATTGAGGACCTGCACAAGCTGCCGTTCATTTCAAAGGCTGATCTGCGTGAGGCTTATCCTTACGGTCTGCTTGCAAAGCCGCTTTCAGAGTGCGTGAGAATACATTCCACAAGCGGAACCACAGGCAAGAGAGTTGTGGCTTTCTACACTCAGCATGATATAGACATTTGGGAAAATTGCTGTGCAAGAGCTATAGTTGCCGCAGGCGGAACAAAAGACGATGTTTGCCACATTGCATATGGCTATGGACTTTTTACAGGCGGAGCAGGTCTTAACGGCGGCTCTCATAAGGTGGGCTGTCTTACTCTGCCGATGTCATCGGGAAACACAGAAAGACAGATACAGTTCATGCAGGATCTCGGTTCTACTATCCTGTGCTGTACTCCGTCATATGCCGCATATATTGGTGAAACTGTAAAGGAAATGGGTATTAAGCCTGAAGAGCTTACACTCAAAGCAGGTATCTTCGGTGCTGAGCCTTGGACGGATGAAATGCGTCATGAGATAGAGAATCTTCTTGGTATTAAGGCTTACGATATCTATGGTCTGACAGAAACAAGCGGTCCTGGCGTAGCTTTCGAGTGCGAAGCACAGTCCGGTATGCACATCAATGAGGACAACTTTATCGCAGAGATAATCGACCCTGACACAGGAGAGGTGCTTCCTGAAGGCTCAAAGGGCGAGCTTGTATTCACAAGTATCACTAAGGAAGCTTTCCCTCTGCTGAGATACAGAACAAGAGATATCTGTATTCTTACAAGAGAGAAATGCTCATGTGGCAGAACTCTCGTCAAAATGTGCAAGCCAATGGGCAGAAGCGACGATATGCTCATCATTAAGGGCGTAAACGTGTTCCCATCGCAGATAGAGTCAGTGCTTCTTAAGATATCAAAGGCAAGCCCTAACTATCAGATAGTCGTTGACAGGGTGAACAATTCTGATACTTTCGAGATAAGAGTCGAGCTTAATGACGATATGTTCTCTGATACTGTCAAGTCTATCGAGGATCTTGAAAAGAAGATATCCAACGATATCCATAATATCCTTGGCATCAAGGCGAAGATAAGACTTGTTGAGCCAAAGAGCATTCCACGTTCTGAGGGCAAGGCAGTAAGAGTTATCGACAAGAGAAAGCTTGTCTAAAAGACAGGGGGTAATTTTATGACAGTAAAACAGCTTTCGGTTTTTATTGAAAACAGACCTGGCAGATTGTCTGCCGTTACAAAAATACTTGGGGATAATGATGTGAATATCCGTGCAATGTCCCTTGCTGACACAAAGGATTTCGGTATTCTCAGACTTATCGTTGACGATTTTGAAAAAGCAGTTTCAGCCTTGAAAACAGAGGGCTTTTCCGTTACCACCACTCAGGTGCTTGCAGTGGAGATAAACGACCGTCCGGGCGGACTTTCAGAAGCAATGAAGGCTCTCTACAATGACAACATCAGCGTTGAGTATATGTATTCTGCATTCATAAACACTAAGGAAAACACGGCTTATCTTATCCTTAGAGTAGAGAACGTTACAGCCGCTCTGGAAGCTTTGAGTGAAGCAGGATTTGCACTTATCTCACAGCAGGAATTGGCAAGCATCTAGCTGATTAGTAAATACTAACCGAAAAATCACTTAAAATCTATGTGAAATTTTTATGAAATGCCGAAAACCTCTTGATTTTTTCAGAAAATGTGTTATTATATAAGTATAGTATTTGATATGATACTTGTAGAATTTATGCAAGGAGGTCTGTGAAAATGGCTTATAAGATTAGTGATGAGTGCATCGGCTGCGGCGCTTGCATGGACGCATGTCCAGTAGGAGCTATCTCCGAGGCTGATGGTAAGTGTGTTATTAACGCTGACGAGTGCATCGACTGCGGTTCTTGTGCAGGTACTTGCCCTGTAGGAGCACCTCAGGCTGAGTAATTTACTTAAACTAAGAGAAAACGTCTGTCATATGGCAGGCGTTTTTTTGCACTTATTTTTTTGTGTATTAGTTTTCAGCACACTATCATAAAACTGTCACATTGGCGGAGTATGATATAAATACAATAAGAGAAAGACAAAAAGATGAAATTTACACATATACTTTTTTCTCCATATATACTTCATATACTTCAAAAAGGGAACGCAGGCTTATGTCTGCGTTCTTTTTTTGCGTGGGTGATTTTGTGGATAGATATGTAAAATATCGTGGAAAATATGGGCTTTTGTAACGCAGGTGTCCGTTTTTCGGTATTATTAATAAAAGTTTTGCGAAATTTGTTAAAAGTGATAAAAATAGAACCCTTATTGTCGTTTCTGGGATATAAAATGTACAATGGTTGTAACCTGACGTTCATATAAACTTCATAAATGAGCGAAAAAACGGCTTGAAAATTACAATTTGATTACAATGCCCCTTGACTTTTGTAACCTTATTCATTATAATATGGTGTAGTTTATCACATTTGAAAGGAGCGTTCTGAATTGGGTTATTTGAAGTCGGGGATATCCCGCTGTGTGGCTGTGCTTTCTGCCTGCGGAGTTGTGACAGTATCTGCTGTGACTTTTGCGACACTTGATAAAAACGTTATCCAGCCATGTGCGGTCATGCCGCCTGAAAATGCAAAGGTCATTTCTGTTGTTTCTGACAAGGAAACATCTGAGCAGATAGGGGATATCACAACTGTTCTTACAACATCAGCCGTCAAGGAAACTGCGAAAAATTCTCAGACCGAGGCTGTTAAGGCTGTAAAAACTGCAAAAAGCGAAACAACAAAGGCAACAAAGTCAGCTTCCGGAACAGCTTTGAGATCAGAGAGCGTAACGACCTCTGTAATATCACAGAAGCCAGCGTCAGTGTCCGCAGTGCAGAGCGTGACTTCCGCTGACACAAAGCTTAGCATATCAGTAAGCCTTGTGACAAAGAAAACTCAGCAGGCTTCAAAGTCTGAAACAAAGGTTTCTGCTGTTACTTCCGCCCCTGTCAGCACTACTGACAGCAATACTGTTGCCTCAAAGGCTACAAAAAAGACTACAACAGTGAAAACTACTACTGCAAAAACTACTACAACTGCAAAGACAACAACTGCCCCTGTTACGACCACAACGCCTGGGGTGACTACTACCAAGAAAAAAACCACCACCGCTAAGGTGACAACAACTAAAAAGCCTGTTACAACTACAACCACTGCGCCTGTTGTCGACAACGGCAAGACCCCTGCACAGCGACTTAATTCTGCAGTGCTTGATCCAAAGGCGACGCTCAGCGCAAAGGAAGAAAAGATACTTCTGAAATATCTCAATAAGATAATATCAGATGATATGACAAACTACGAAAAGGCTGTGGCTTGCTACGATTATATTATAAAGAACACGGTCTACGATTACGGCGGCTGGGCAAATCCTGTCAAGGCTGTTCTTGAGGACGGTTACGGCACTTGCACAGAATATTCTTACGTTTACGCCGCAATGCTTAACTACATAGGCTTTGACGCAAAGACTGTTGACGGCAAGACCGCTATGGCGGCAGGCGGTTACGGCTATCATATGTGGGTGGAGGTAACGATAAACGGTCAGGTATATGTTATGGACCCTCAGGTGGACGATAACATGAGCTGGGGAGCGTATATCTCCCATGACCGCTTCTGCAAGACCTACAGCGAGGTCAAGAACAAGTATATAAAAGACTGATATTGTATCGGGTGGAGTTATCTGCCCGATATTTTTTTACTGTGTTTGCGTGTGGTTTGTTTGCAGTACGTTTATTTGTACATTAAATGAGAATATCCGGCACTCTTTTTGTGACAAATTTTTAAGCCTATCCTATAGACAAAAGGAAAAAAGCGTGATATAATTATTCTTGATACATTGTCGGCAAATGCCGAACGTCATTTTGTACAGGAGGATAATTGATGACGGAAAATTCCACAACAATAAAGAAAAAGACTGCGGCATCTGTGAAGAAAAACAGCTCTGTCAAAGGTTCGTCAAAGAACAAGAAAAGAAAGAAAAAACGCAACAATATCGGCATTATCTGCGGCACTGCGGCAGCGGCTATCGTGATAGTTGTGGGCGGAGGATATTTCATTGGAAGAGCTTACTATAGCAACAGATTTCTGAGCGGCACAACAGTGAATGGCGTTGACGTGGGCGGAAGGACATTTGAACAGGCTTGCGACCTGCTCGGGGTGAACGATATGCCTTATGAGCTTACGGTCAAAACTATCGACGGCACGCCTGTTGTTTTCAAAACAGCTGATTTTGATTACAGACTAAGCGGCAAGGACGAGCTTCAGAAGATCTATGACAGCGTGAACAGAAAAACATGGTTCTCTGGATTTATACAGAACTCCACCTATAGCTTTAATGAGGACATCACATTTGATGTTGAGAAGCTTCAGAAGCTTGTGGAGAAAGCAAACTGGGGCGATGTTGAAACTGCCGATGCAAAGCTTGGCCTTAACGAGGACAAGACGGCTTATGTTATCACCCCTGAGGTGCAGGGAAACAAGATAACCGATATGAAAAAGCTTGAAGCTTATGTTACGCAAAGCGTGGCGTCAGGTGAGCTTAGCGTTGAGCTTGACAAGGACACAGGTTGTTATTCTCTTCCAATGGTGAAGAGCGCAGACCTTGAGGACGATTGCAAGAAACGAAATGATGTTTTCCAGCTTTCTGTCACATACGATTTTGACTACACCACAGAAACTCTCACGGGCGAGGAGCTTATGAAGATTATAAAGCTCAAAGATGACGGAAGCTACACTGTGGACAGAAAGAAAGCCATGGAGTATGTGGAAAAGCTCGCAAAGAAGTATGATACATATAATACTAAGAGAAAATTCCACGCCACTTTGCAGGGCGACATAATCGTGCCGACAAGCTCTGATGCTAAATACGGCTGGTGGATAGATCAGGAAAAGACTTGTGACGATCTTGTGGATATGCTTGAAAAGGGCGAGAGCGTTGACAAGGTAGACCCTATCTATTACAGTACCGGTTATTATGACTTTACAGGCGTTGAGTCTGCGAGAAGCAAGGACGATGATATAGGCGACACTTATATCGAGATAGACCTTACCGACCAGCACTTGTGGTATTATGAAAAGGGCAAGAAAAAGCTCGATACCTATATAGTTTCAGGTCAGACCACATCTAAGGCGAGAACAACTCTCCCTGGTGTTTATAAGCTTTGGTCAAAAGAGACCAACAAGCGTATGAAAGACACAAATGCCGACGGCGACGAGTGGGATACAAAGTGCAACTTCTGGAACAATGTTTCTCTCTGCGGAATAGGTCTTCACGATTCAACGTGGCGAGGCGGATATTTCGGCGGTGAGATATACAAATATAACGGCTCTCATGGCTGTATAAATATGAGCTATGATGACGCCAAATATGTTTATGACAACGTGCCTTACGGTACGCCTGTTGTTATGTACTACAAGTCTGCGGATAAATAATAAGGACGGTCAAGGTATCATGCCTTGACCGCTTTTTGTAAGGAGTGTTTTTATGGAAAAGATATTATACAGAGAGGGCTTTACGGCTGAGGAGCTTCCAAATGAGGTGATCGAGCGTATCAAAGGCGTTTCCTATAAGGAAAATCCCTATGTGAAGCTGGGCGACCTTGCCTATCTGCGTGTGAGATATTATGACTTTGAGCATAAGGTGCAGTCGGGGGAGCTTATCGTGGCAAGAAAGCTTGCGCAGGAGGTTCTGGATATCTTCTATGAGCTTTTCGAGGGCGGTTATGAGATAGAAAAAATCAGGCTCGTGGACGAGTATGACGCTGATGATGAAAGGTCAATGGCGGATAACAACTCCTCTGCCTTCAACTATAGGGTGGTGGCTGATACCAACACTATTTCGGCTCACAGCTACGGCAGGGCGATAGACATAAACCCTCTTATCAATCCTTATATAGTGGGGGATAAGGTCATGCCTGCCAATGCTGCAGAGTATGCAGACCGTGACAAGGCTTTTGAACACAAGATTGACAGAACGGACCTTTGCTATTGCATTTTCAGGCGTCATGGCTGGAAATGGGGTGGTGACTGGAACAATTCTAAGGATTATCAGCATTTTTACAAAGAGTATGATTCACCGCTGAAAATGGCTATAAAGAAGCTGAAAAGAGCGTTGTTACGTTAGTTTGCAAGGTTTACCCAGGAAAGCGATATGAAACCATAAGTTATATATGTATACCGATTAACTAAAAATTAATAATGATTTTATGCAAGTTTTATCATTCGCTCTTGCATTTTGCCGTAATGTGTGTTATAATGATTAGGCTGTCAAAAAAGACGGCAAAAGGCTATTTTCTTGCATTTGTGCGAAAAACCACGCTTTGAGTTTGTTTGCACTTATGCAGGATTGCAGGATTTTAATTTCTTCCTGCAAATTTTTTGTTAAAAACAGCTAAAAATCGGCTATGAGCCGTGAAATAACATACGTTGCTGAACGATAAGCTATAATTTTTTTACAGTTTGGCAGGAAAGGGTGATAAAAATGGAACGCATGGAGGATATGACTAATGTAAAAAGCCTGTATTCACCGAAATTCGAGCATGATAACTGCGGAATAGGTGCTGTTGTGAACATTAAGGGCAAAAAGAGCCACGATACTGTTGCAAATGCGCTGACTATCGTTGAAACGCTTGAGCATCGTGCTGGTAAGGACGCAGAGGGCAAAACAGGTGACGGAGTAGGTATCCTGCTTCAGATCTCACATAAATTCTTCAAGAAGATCGCCGCCGCTGAGCTTGGGATCACGCTTGGCGAGGAGAGAGATTATGCTGTTGGTATGTTCTTCTTCCCACAGAACGAGCTTGCGAGAAATCAGGCAAAGAAGATGTTTGAGATAATCGCTGAAAAAGAGGGCTTGGAGATCCTTGGCTGGAGAGTCGTTCCTGCAAAGCCTGAGGTGCTTGGCAAGAGAGCTGCCCAGTGTATGCCTGCCATAATGCAGTGCTTCATCAAGCGTCCAAAGGGTGTTAAAAAGGGTCTTGACTTTGACCGCAAGCTATATGTTGCAAGACGTGTGTTCGAGCAGTCAAATGAGGACACCTACGTTGTATCGCTTTCAAGCAGAACTATAGTATATAAAGGAATGTTCTTGGTGCAGGATCTCAGAAAGTTCTTCCCTGACCTTCAGGATAAGGACTACGAGTCTGCTATCGCTATGGTACATTCAAGATTTTCTACCAACACAAACCCAAGCTGGCAGAGAGCGCATCCTAACAGAATGATCGTTCACAACGGTGAGATAAACACTATCAGAGGCAATGCTGATAAAATGCTCGCTCGTGAGGAAACGATGAAGTCTGAGCATTTGAAGGGCGACCTTGATAAGGTCACACCTGTTGTAAACACAGAAGGCTCTGACTCTGCAATGCTCGACAACACACTTGAATTTTTGGTCATGAGTGGAATGGATCTGCCGCTGGCTGTCATGATAACGATCCCTGAGCCATGGGATAACAACGGCACGATGAGTCAGGCTAAGAAAGACTTCTATCAGTATTACGCAACTATGATGGAGCCATGGGACGGACCTGCTTCTATCCTTTTCTCTGACGGAGATATCATGGGTGCAGTGCTTGACAGAAACGGTCTGCGTCCGTCAAGATATTATATCACAAAGGACGGCAATCTTATCCTTTCATCTGAGGTTGGCGCACTTCCTATCCCGTCAGACAATATCGTTGAAAAGGAAAGACTTCGCCCGGGCAAAATGCTTCTTGTTGATACTGTTCAGGGCAGAGTTATCGACGATGACGAGCTTAAGGAATACTATGCTTCAAAGCAGCCTTACGGCGAGTGGCTTGACAGCAACCTTGTCAGACTTAAAGACCTCAAGATACCAAACATCAAGGTAGAGGAACACGGCTACGAGGAAAGACAAAGACTTCAGAAAGCCTTTGGCTATACCTATGAGGACGTTATGACATCTATCCTGCCAATGGCAAAGAACGGCTCTGAGTCTATTGCCGCTATGGGTACAGACAGCCCGCTTGCGGTACTTTCAAAAGAGCCTCAGCCACTGTTCAACTACTTCAAACAGCTCTTTGCACAGGTAACAAATCCGCCTATAGATGCTATCAGAGAGGAAATAGTTACCTCCACAACTGTCTATATAGGCGAGGACGGCAACATTCTTGAAGAAAAGCCTGAAAATTGCAAGGTAATGAAGATACACGACCCTATCCTTACCTCAACAGATATCCTTAAAATAAAGAATATGCACATTCCTGGCTTTAAGGTAGCTGTTATCCCTATACTTTATTATAAGAACACAAGACTTGAAAAGGCTATAAACAGACTTTATATAGAAGCAGACAAGGCGTTCAGCGAGGGCGCAAATATCCTTATCCTTTCAGACAGGGGAGTTGACGAGAACCACCTTGCTATCCCGTCGCTGCTTGCAGTATCAGCACTTCATCAGCACCTTGTTGTTACAAAGAAGAGAACATCTCTTGCTATTATCCTCGAAAGCGGCGAGCCTAGAGAAGTTCATCACTTTGCAACTCTGTTGGGCTACGGTGCTTCCGCTATCAACCCTTATCTTGCTCAGGAAACTATCCACGAGCTTATTGCTGACGACCTTCTCGACAAGGATTACTATGCCGCTGTTGACGATTATAATGCGGCTGTTCTCCATGGTATCGTAAAGATAGCTTCAAAAATGGGTATCTCTACTATACAGTCATATCAAGGCTCACAGATATTCGAGGCTATCGGTATCGGTCAGGATGTTATAAACAAATACTTCACCGGCACGGTCAGCAGAATAGGCGGTATCACTATCTCTGATATTGAGAAAAATGTTGACAGACTTCATACATCAGCCTTTGACCCTCTTGGACTTGGCACAGACACAGAGCTTGAATCAAGAGGAAGCCACAAGTTCAGAAGCGGCAAGGAGGAGCATCTCTATAATCCTCAGTCTATCTATCTGCTCCAGCAGGCTGCAAGGACTGGCGACTATGAAACATACAAGAAGTATTCAAAGCTTATCTCTGAGGAAATGGACCCTGTGAACATCAGAGGTCTTATGGATTTCAACTTTGCTGAAAATCCTGTTCCGCTGGAGGAAGTTGAGAGCGTTGACTCTATTGTAAGAAGATTTAAGACGGGCGCTATGTCCTACGGCTCTATCTCGCAGGAAGCTCATGAAGCACTTGCTATCGCAATGAACAGACTTCACGGCAAGTCAAACTCAGGCGAGGGCGGTGAGAGCCTTGACAGACTTCTCACAAAGGGTACTTCTGAGGACAGATGTTCAGCTATCAAGCAGGTGGCTTCGGGACGTTTCGGCGTAACTTCAAGATACCTCACATCTGCTGATGAGATACAGATAAAAATGGCACAGGGCGCAAAGCCTGGCGAGGGCGGTCATCTCCCTGGCAAAAAGGTTTATCCATGGATAGCTAAAACAAGACACTCCACACCTGGCGTGTCGCTTATCTCACCTCCGCCACACCACGATATCTACTCTATCGAGGACTTGGCTCAGCTTATCTATGACCTGAAAAACGCAAACAAGAACGCAAGGATTTCTGTAAAGCTCGTTTCTGAGTGCGGTGTTGGTACAGTTGCGGCAGGCGTTGCAAAGGCAGGCGCAGGTGTTATCCTTATCTCAGGCTATGACGGCGGTACAGGTGCTGCTCCTAGAAACTCTATCTACAATGCAGGACTTCCATGGGAGCTTGGACTTGCAGAAGCACATCAGACCCTTATCAAGAACGGTCTTAGAAACAAGGTCGTTATCGAAACAGACGGAAAGCTCATGACAGGCCGTGATGTTGTTATCGCAGCGATCCTTGGCGCAGAGGAGTTCGGCTTTGCAACAGCTCCGCTGATAACACTCGGCTGTGCAATGATGAGAGTATGTAATCTTGATACTTGCCCATTTGGTGTTGCAACACAGAACCCAGAGCTTAGAAAGAAGTTCCCTGGCAAGCCTGAATATGTAATGAACTTTATGATATTCGTGGCTTCCGAGCTTAGAGAATATATGTCAAAGCTTGGCGTAAGAACAGTTGACGAGCTTGTGGGAAGAATTGACCTTATCAAGCCAAAGGCTGGTATCACAGGCACTGCGGCACAAGTTGACCTTTCTAATATCATCAACTCTGATTACGTTTCAGAAAAGGTAGAATACAACAAGAAATCCAAGTATGACTTCAAGCTTGAAAACACTCTTGATGAAAAGGTACTCATGAAGGAGTTCGAGAAAAATCTTAAGAGTGGTGAGAAGAAGTCTATCACAGTAAATGTCAAGAACACAGACCGTTCATTCGGTACTATCTTCGGCTCAGAGATAACAAGAAAGTATTATAACACACTTGCTGACGATACATACAAGATAGTCTGCAACGGCTCAGGCGGACAGAGCTTCGGCGCATTTATCCCGAACGGCTTGACCCTCGAGCTTGTGGGCGACTCTAACGACTATTTCGGCAAGGGACTTTCAGGCGGTAAGCTCGTTGTTTATCCTCCGAAGGATTCCACTTTCAAAGCCGAGGACAATATCATTATCGGTAACGTTGCACTTTACGGCGCAACAAGCGGTAAGGCGTTCATCGACGGTGTTGCGGGCGAGCGTTTCTGCGTAAGAAACTCAGGCGCAGTGGCAGTTGTCGAGGGCGTTGGCGACCACGGCTGTGAGTATATGACAGGCGGCTGTGTGGTAGTTATCGGCAAGACGGGCAAAAACTTTGCGGCAGGTATGTCGGGCGGTGTAGCTTATGTTCTTGACGAGGACAGACACCTTTACACAAGACTCAACAAGGAAATGGTACTTTTCTCTGAGGTCAAGGAGAAGTACGATATCATTCAGCTCAAAGACCTTATCCAGCAGCACGTTGACGCAACAGGCTCTGAAAAGGGCAAGCGTATTCTTGATAACTTTGAGGAATATCTGCCTAAGTTCAAGAAGATAATCCCTCACGATTACAAGAAGATGATGTCTGCCATAGCTTCAATGGAAGAAAAGGGCATGAGCAGCGATCAGGCGCAGATAGAAGCATTCTATCAGATCATCAACGGCAAGCAGTAAGCCTGCGCACATGAGATATTGTACTTTTAAAATCGAAAGGAGGATATACTTGCCGTGAAAGCAAGTATAGTTGAGATATGGGAAAGCCAACTGGTTTTATGGACTATAAGCGTGAGGACGCAGCAGCGTTCTCCGTTGAGGAACGTATAAAGAATTTTAATGAATTTCACACTCCTCTTTCAAAGGAGGAGCAGCAGAAGCAGGGAGCAAGATGTATGGACTGCGGTGTGCCGTTCTGTCAGGCGGGAATGAAGATAGGCAACGCATTTTCAGGCTGTCCGCTTAACAATCTTATCCCTGAATGGAACGACCTTATATACAAGGGCAACTGGGAGCAGGCATATTACAGACTTCATATGACGAACAATTTTCCTGAGTTCACATCAAGAGTTTGTCCTGCACTTTGCGAAAAAGCCTGCACCTGCGGAGCTAATGGCGACGCTGTTACCACAAAGGCTAACGAATACGGCATTATTGAAAATGCCTATGCCTGCGGATATGCTTCGGCAAGAGTTCCAAAGGTAAGAACAGGAAAGACTATCGCTGTTATAGGCTCAGGCCCGTCAGGTCTTGCTGCCGCTGACCAGCTCAATCAGAGAGGTCACAGTGTAACAGTTTTCGAGCGTGAAGACAGAGTGGGCGGTCTGCTTATGTACGGCATACCGAACATGAAGCTTGAAAAGCAGATAATCGAGCGCAAGATAAACATAATGAAAGAAGAGGGCATCGAGTTCCGCACAGGCGTTAATGTGGGCAAGGATATCACAGCGGCTGAGCTTCTCAAGGACTTCGACAGAGTAATACTTTGTTGTGGTGCTTCAAATCCTAGAGATATCAAAGCCGAGGGCAGAGATGCAAAGGGTATCTATTTTGCAGTGGATTTTCTGAAATCCACAACTAAGGCGCTGCTGAACGGCGGTCTGACGGATAAAAACCACATTTCCGCAAAGGGCAAGAACGTCATGGTAATAGGCGGCGGAGATACGGGAAATGACTGCGTCGGTACAAGCGTAAGACACGGTGCAAAGAGCGTTTTGCAGCTTGAAATGATGCCAAAGCTTCCTGACACGAGAGCCGAGAACAACCCATGGCCGCAGTGGCCAATGGTCTGCAAGACAGATTACGGTCAGGAGGAAGCTATCGGTGTGTTCGGCCATGACCCGAGAGTTTATCAGACAACTGTCAAGGAGTTTCTCAAAGACAAAAAGGGCAATCTTAAGGGCGCAGTGCTTGTAAAGCTCTCCCCGGAGAAAGACCCTAAGTCAGGCAGAACGATAATGAAGCCTGTTGAGGGCAGCGAATACAAGGTAGAAGCCGAGCTTGTTCTTATTGCGGCAGGCTTCCTTGGCTCTGAGAGCTATCTCACAAAGGCTTTTGGTGTTGAGGTAGACGGCAGAACGAATATCGCAACAGCCGACGGCACACATCAGACCAACGTGAAGAACGTCTTTGCGGCAGGCGACGTGCGCAGAGGACAGTCACTTGTAGTATGGGCTATCAGAGAGGGCAGAGATGTTGCCCGTGAGGTGGATAAGAGCCTTATGGAGTATACAAATCTGTAATACGAGATAAAAATATAACACCGTCCGAGGAGTTCGGGCGGTGTTTTTTGTGTGTAGGGTATCGTACCCATGGGCGGCGACAAAAAAATCCGCTACCATAAATGATAGCGGATCTGGGTGCAGGGACAAGCACCTGCTGGAGCTGCTAACCGGGCTTGAACCGGTGACCTCGTCCTTACCAACCAATCAGCAAATGCCGAAAAATCGACGTTTACAGGGCGAATGTTCCACTAATGTTCCACTGACTTTCTTAGTTTTGACATTTCTTCTGCTAGTGTTTTTGCGTCCTGCCCTGAGTGATTGTATATATCTGCCGTTGTTTCATACTTGGCGTGACCGATGATACGCTGTAGCTTTTCAGGTTGCATACCGCAATCTGCTGAGAGGGTGGCGAAAGTGTGACGGCAACAGTGAGGCGTTATCTCTGTGTCATATTTCTTTGTTGTTTTGCCACTTTTTAGCTCTGTAACTGTCGGCTCAGGTATCACACCGCACTCGGCAAGTGCAGGATAAAAATTGCGTTTTCTGAAATTGTTTACATCTCCATTTAACAAAAAATCTGTCTTGCTTTCATTGTACCAATCTTGTACAAACGTCTTTATTTCGGGTATCTGTGACGGAAACGGCACAAGCCTGTCCTTGCCAGCTTCGGTCTTGATGCCGCCAATCATGTAGTTCTCGGCAAGGTGGACATTCTTTTTAAGTATCGTGAACACCTCGCCGATACGAAAGCCTGTGTAGATCATAAACAAAATGACTTGAACAGATCTATCCGAAGAGTGCTTCCACAGCTTTTCAAGCTCTTCCGCTGTAAAAATTCTTTTCTCTTTCTTAACCTCTTTTGGAAGTGTTATGTATTCAGCATAGTTTTTGTCTATGATGTCATTTTGGGCGGCGTACTTGCAGAGCTGTGAGCATAGCTGCTTGATTTTTGCGCATTGCGAACGGCTGAAACGTTTAGCACATTCGGTTATGCACCTCTGATAATCTGCTGTTTTAAGCTCTGACATCTTCCTGCCTGCGATACTATCAAGGTATCTCCATGCGGTCTTGTAGCCCTGCTCACCACTCTTTGTAAGGCTTTCAAAATGCTCGGAGCTCCAATTCTCATACGCTTGTGCAAGTGTTAGGCTGGAGTGATCTATGTGCGTAGAGTTGAAGTAACTATCAAGGGCGGCTTGTGCCTCTGCTGCCGTTTTGAAGCAGCCGATGTACTTTTCACCTGTGCCGGACGTTGTTCGAGGGCTGAAAACAACATAGGGGCGGTTTTTGTATTCAGGCTTGTATCTTATCGTGCCTGTACCTCTTGCTCTGCGACGTGTTTTTCTTTTAGTAGTTTCCTGCTTCTTGCCACAGTAGTTGCAATAAATAGAGCCGTCAGGAATTTCCTTACGGCATTTTTTACATAGCATATTTGCCTCCTATTCTTGACACTTCCCCGAAAGTGTGCTACAATAAAAGGGCAGAATTCGCCCTTTCTTAACGGGTTTGGGTGTGAATTTGAATCGAGCTGATACTGTCAATATCAGTTCACCTGTCCTCTGAGTGCTGTCAACGCTCGGAGGACTTTTTTTATGATTTTATTCTGTATTTTCTCGGTGTACGAACAATGATAGTTATCATATCATTCTCGTTTTGCACTATATCAATTACTTTCGCTTTGGTTATTTTGGAAATTGCTTTCTTCTTTGCCTTTACATTCTCGATATCATCTGAAAATTTTAATTTAAGGGTAAATGACAGTGTTTTGGTATCTGTATTTATATCTTCTATCCTTGAATAAATTCCACACTTTTCGAGATAAGCAACTAGCATTGTAGATGAGTTGGTCAAATAAGATCTGAATAAATTAAGCTTATCATCAAATGACTTTTCTGTTTTATCAACCATATGTGAAAGCGTATCTCTGTCCAACAGCTTTATATCATTCACCTGTGCAAGCTGTTTGGCAGGCTCGGTAAAATACTGATTTGTCATAACGGCACCTTTGTCACATTGGTAGTACGCAAGTCCGCCGACAACTTCTTGTATAGGGGTGTTGTCAAGTTTGTGATTGTATCGCTTGCATTGTATCGCATATCTGACCTTGTCTTTCTCTGCAATGACATCAACGCCAAAGTCACCGGAGCTTCTTGTGACCTTAACGTGTTTGTAGCCGTTGGCTTTCAGAATATCAGCACAGGCATATTCAAATTGGTGTCCGTCCATTTTATCAAGTTGTTTCAAAGTATACTTTCTGTGAAGCTTGCGGTAAATGGTGCAGACCATGCTTATGAATATGATAACGCCGATCACGATAGCAACTACCATAAGGTTATGTTTGGCTCGCTCGGATATGTGAGTTCTAATAAGGTCTATGATAAGAGCGATTATGCAGACAAATATCAGATAGCCAAATATAGTGGCAATACAGCCTGGCTCTGATTTGCGTTTCTTTTTACCCATATACGTTTCTCCTAATTGATATTTGAAGTATCAGCAGGGGATTTTATTTTAACACTCTGCCCTGAGCGTCAGTGAAGTTTCCCTGAAACAAATTTATCATATCAACTATTGCTCCAATAAAGAAACCTCCGAAAGTAAAGAAGTACAGCAAACCTGTGCCAGCTTTGCCTACATAAAATCTGTTCAAACCGCCCAAGCCTAAAAAGGTCAGCAGGCAAAGTATTTCAGCTGTGCTTTTGCTCTTAGGGCTTATCTGCTCAACAGGAGCTTGCGGTGCGACCTGCTGGACGTTTGTAACGTATGTGATGTGCTGAACGATATTGCTGTTATGCTCAACGTGGTTATCAATTTTCTGCGGCTGCGGCAGTTCGTGACCGCAATATTCACATACTGCTACGCCTGGTGCGTTTTCGCCTTTACAATTTGGACAAGTCATAATTTTTCCTCCCTATAAATCGACATTTGTAAACAATTTATTGAAATCATTTACAATGTCTTAAATTGGTGATATAATGTATTTGTAACCATACAGGAAAATTTCTGTGTGTTATCCCTGCCAGTATTTGCGGTGCTGACAGGGACTTTTTTTATATCACCCTGTTATAATATCCATACAATTCACAGACCTTGACCATAAAATCTTCGGTCACACCGAAAAACTCGGCAAGTTCCCATATTTCAAGGATACCATTTTCAAATGCTTCTATCAGCTCGTCCTCTGTGACGAGCTTTTTTATTGCCCATTTATCTGCACGAAACTCCATTCGAGAACGAAGCTCCAGCGTTCTTTCGTTATAAAATGCACCTGTTTCACAATGTCCCAGCTCGTGAGCCATTATGACAGTTTCTTCTGCTCTCGTGGTGATCTTCTTAGAGTCTACCACAATCGCACATCGTCCCCTATCACTAATGGATATGGACTTCTGCTCATTTCTTAGCTTTCCGTCAATAACTATAATGTCTCTGCCCTCCGCAAAATTGCGCAGTTCAGCACTATCCATATGTACCGCCTCTATTCTTTATTTTTCTTATCCTCTCTCATCTGCCGTGCTATCTGAGCGTAATGCTTTACGTCTGCAAGCACATCATCATCAACGTCTGCCGTCCCCCAGAGAGCGAACTTGATGTTATCGTCCATATCCGAACTCTGTGACTCGGTCTTATTGCCTGTCATGAGATAGTCTGTTGAAACGTCAAAAAGTTTCGCTATCTTTGAAATCGCCTCAGAGGAAAGAGTTTTACTTCTACCTTGTTTCAAATCTGTGATAGATCCTCTACTTACCATTGCTTCTTTACACATTGCCGTTATTGAAATTTTATGTTCCTTGCACAGATTTTCAATTCTTATGTACAATTCTGACATAGTTACACCTCAATTTTTGTGCAACCGTACAATCTTACGACATTCCGTAATAAAATTTAATTTATCTATTGACATTTACGGAGAAACGTAATATAATACAAACATAGACAGTACGGAAGAACGTAATAATTTATCTCACAAATACATTGTATTACATTTTTCCGTAAAAGTCAATACTATAATCAGTTGTATTTTTAAATATTGTGCAAAGGTGGTGTTAATTATTAGTGAACGTAAAAGACCGCTGACTGAGTATGGCGTGGAAGTCAAGGTACGTCTTGTTAAGCTCAATAAGACACAGAAATGGCTCATTGAGGAAGTCAAGAAGCTTCTTCCTGAAACTTATCTCGATACATCAAACCTGTATAAGATAATGACGGGTGAGATAAAGTCAAACAAGATTGAAGCGGCTATCAATGAAGTCCTTGACATTAATTATACTCAGAACGCTGAAAATGTCAACAGCTAACAGTCCGATTGAACGGACAGAAAAAGAGGAGGTACAAAAATGAAACTGTACAAGGTAACAACGACAGACCGGTATAATCGCAACTGGGTCTATACAGTATCTGCCGATAGCGAACGTGAGGCTTTATGGAAAGTAAAAGCGAACGCTATTAGTTCGGGTGAAACTGTCTTGACAATCGAGGAGGTGGACTAAATGCTCAGAGTGATATCATCGGTAGAAGCGGTGGAACAGCTGAAAGCCGCAGGCTTCAACACAAATGTGAACAGGCTGAACGCAGGGCTCAGACAGGGCGTGTATCCTTTTGGGTGTGCCATTAAGCTTAACGAGTATGTGTATGAGATATACTCAACTCTGCTTGACAAGTGGATAGCGGAGAGATCTGAAAGGACGTGAGAAAATGATAGCCGTGTTAGAGATAATCAGATGTGCCGCAGCGGTAGCGCTTTTGGTGGTGCTTGCAATGTATGTAGCGTACAGGTGGTATGTAAGCGTAAAAGAAACTGCCTACAAGGAAGCAGAGGAGAGCATTAAGCGTGCAGTGAGAGAAGCAGGTAGACCTGTGGTCAAGGTCGAAGTTGAAATGAAAGGAAAGTGGTAATGAACATTGTAGGAATACTGCTGATAACAATAGCTGTGCTTGCAGGCATAGATGTAGTGATGTATCTTGTGCTGAGCGTGGTGGATAGGCACTGGGAGAAACGTTTTGAAAACGAGGAGGATAAGAACAATGAAAGTTCTGATAGCTTGTGAGGAATCTCAAGAGGTCTGCAAAGCATTTCGTGCAAAAGGGCACGAAGCATACAGCTGCGACATTCAGATGTGTTCAGGCGGTCACCCTGAATGGCATATATGCAATGATGTTTTGGATATTATCAATGGCAATACAGATTTTTTTACGGGTGACGGTGCAGTACATACGGTAAATAAGTGGGATTTGCTGATAGCTCACCCACCGTGCACATACCTCTCAAACGTCGCAACGCGTCATCATAGTTTAAGATGTACAACGATTGATAAAATCAATATACGTACCTTAAAACGCATAGAAGCTATGGATTTTTTTATGAAGTTTGTAAATGCAGACTGTGGCAAAATTGCCATCGAAAATCCAGTCGGCGTTATGAATACCGCGTATCGCAAACCTGATTGTATTGTACAGCCGTATCAGTTTGCTGCAAACGAACACGATGTAGCTAACTATGTGCAGAAAAAGACTTGTCTGTGGCTTAAAAATTTGCCGCCGCTCGTGCCAACAAATGAACTACCAAAACCTAATCCGTTTGGATTTACAAAAAGCGGTAAACCAATTAATTTTGAGGAGGCACATGGCAAGATACCAGGGCTTGCCTGTGATAGCGATAGCGCCAAGGCACGAAGTAAAACATTTCTTGCAATAGCTCACGCCATGGCTGAACAGTGGGGAAATATTAAGGAGGATAACGATGATAGTGATGAGAGAGGTTTTTAAGAGGGACAAGCCCCTTGACAACGGCAGCGGAGCGGTAAGCCTTTGCGTGTTCCATTCAAATGTCAAGTCTGACGAGTGTGGTGCGCTGACAGTAACGCCAACGAAGGACTACTGCCGCAGATGTGCATTCTACAAGACCCGTGAGGATTTCGACAGAGGGCTTGGCGATGCCGCAAGGTCGCTCCGTGAGAAAGGGATTGAACCTGTTAAGAAGATGGACTATGACGGCAAGCAGTATATGAGCGTAAGACCTATTGAAAGTGAGGATAATGATGATAACGAAAGAGGAATTTGAAAAGGCGGTGGAGTACTGTACAGGATTTACTGCTAGTTGCGAAAATTTTTCGCTAAGCGAAAAAGATTTTAAGTGTGGTGTGTATTTGGCAGAGTACCTAAAAGAAAACGAGCCTGCACCTGCGGCAACAGGCACAAGCTCGGAGGTGGTATCAAAAGATACCGATAACATACACCTTAACGATAGCACATTGCTGGACATTTGTCAAGAAGGAATTGAGGAAATGGCGAAAATAGCCCTTGACGATTACCCAAACGAGTTTCTGACAGGATATATTGAAGCGTTCAAGGACAACATCAGGAGGCTGAGAGGCGGTGGTGGTAAATGAAAGGTTTACCGACACGCTGTGTAGACCCTGTCATGAAACGCTGTCAGGAATGTACTTGGGGATATTGTGAATATGGCGATGACGTGGAATGCTCTGCCGACCTAGCAGGCTGTTGCTTTGAAAGCGGCTGTACGTTGGGATTTGATAAGGGCAGACCTGAGGACGAACCGACAGATGAGGAACTACAAGAGTTTGAGAAGGAGTTTGAAGCCATCGAAAGGAGAATGAAAAAATGTCAGTAAAAATAAACTCACTTGAATTTGAGAACGTAAAGAAGATAAAAGCCGTACAGCTTGAGCCTGCAAAGAATGGGCTTACTGTTATCGGCGGTAAGAACAGGCAGGGCAAGACCTCTGTCCTTGACGCTATCGCTTGGGCGCTTGGCGGTGACAAGTATAAGCCGTCCTCTCCTCAGCGTGAGGGGTCTGTTGTCGAGCCGCATTTGAAGATCACCCTCGACAACGGTATAGTAGTGGAGCGTTCGGGCAAGAACAGCTCCCTCAAAGTCACCGACAGCACAGGTAAAAAAGGCGGTCAGCAGCTTTTGAACAGCTTCGTTGAGCAGTTCGCACTTGACCTGCCTAAGTTCATAAATCAATCAAGCAAGGAAAAAGCTTCAACTCTGCTGAAAATAATAGGAGTGGGTGATACGCTCTATGAGTTGGAGCATAAGGAACATTCCCTCTATGACCAGCGTACCGCTATCGGCAGGATAGCAGACCAGAAGTCTAAGTTTGCAAAGGAAATGCCCGTGTATGCAAACGTCCCTGCCGAGCCTGTTTCGGCTTCGGAGCTTATCAGACAGCAGCAGGATATACTTGCTCGCAACGGCGAAAATCAGCGTAAGCGTGACCAGAAAGAATACTACGAAAAGCAGTTGGAGATTGCTAAGTCCGCCTATGAGCGTGCAAAAGCAAGCTATGAAGCGGCAGTGAACAACTTCAAGCTTGCAAGCCTTGACGCACAAGACCTTGTGGACGAAAGCACAGCGGAGCTTGAAAAGAACATCTCAGATATCGAGGAGCTGAACAAGAAGATAAGAGCAAACCTCGACAGGGAGAAAGCTGAGATAGACGCTGAGGACTACCGTTCACAGTATACATATCTCACTGAGCAGATAGAGGACGTAAGGCAGGCTAAAACTGACCTGCTGGGCAGTGCCGACCTGCCCCTTGAGGGTCTTTCCGTTGAGGACGGAGAGCTGCTGTATAACGGGCATAAGTGGGACAGTATAAGCGGAGCAGAACAGCTTATCGTCGCTACCTCTATCGTGAGAAAGCTCAATCCTGACTGCGGTTTTGTCCTGCTGGACAAGCTTGAACAAATGGATACCGACACCCTTGATGGCTTCGGCAAGTGGCTTGAAGCACAGGGCTTGCAGGCGATAGCCACAAGAGTTTCCACTGGTGACGAGTGCAGTATCATTATCGAGGACGGCAGGTCAATGGACAACGATAAGGACGAAAAATCAGAAACGAAAACTTGGAAAGCAGGTGCATTTTAATGTATGAGATAACATCAGGAGTTGTAAGCTCCGCACAGAAAGTCGTGATATATGGTCCTGAGGGCATAGGCAAATCCACTTTTGCGGCTCAGTTCCCCGACCCTGTATTTATTGATACTGAGGGCAGTACAAAGAAGCTGAACATCAGACGTTTCCCTAAGCCAACAAGCTGGGAAATGCTCAAAAACGAGGTAAAGGAAGCTATGAACGGCAGGCTCTGCAAGACCCTGGTCATTGATACATTTGATTGGGCTGAACAGCTTTGCATTGAAACGATCTGCTCGGCACATCAGAAGAAAGGCATTGAAGATTTCGGCTACGGCAACGGCTACGTCTACGAGAAAGAGGAGATAGGCAAGTTCCTTAATCTCTTGCAGGAGGTAGTTGACAGCGGTATCAACGTTGTGCTTACGGCTCACGCTCAGATGAGAAAGTTTGAACAGCCTGACGAGCTGGGTGCTTATGATCGTTGGGAGTTAAAGCTCGGCAAGAAAACTTCTTCTCAGATATCGCCTCTTGTGAAAGAATGGGCTGATATGGTGCTGTTTGCAAACTACAAAACATATGCAGTAGCTGTGGATAAGGACGGCAAGAAGTTCAAGGCTCAGGGCGGTGACCGTGTTATGTACACCACACATCACCCTTGCTGGGATGCTAAAAATCGTGACGGACTTCCGTCTGAAATGCCTTTTGAATATAGTGGTATAGCTCATCTGTTTGCGTATACACAGCCTGCTGAAATGCCTAAGCCTGTGCCTGTACCGACAGTTCAGACAGCACAGCCTACACAGACCGCACAGACTGCCACACAAAAGTCGGACGAGCCTCTTACTGATCTCAGCGGCTTTGAGGACGTTGCACCGCCGCCTATCGTTATCCCTGAGGGCATACCGAAAGCGCTTGCAGACCTTATGAGAGCCAACAACGTAAGCGAATCGGATATACGTCTTGTGGTATCTCAGAGAAACTATTTCCCTTATGATACCCCTATCACAAACTATCCTGACGACTTTGTGCAGGGCTGTTTGATAGGTGCTTGGGAGCAAATGCTGCCGCTTATCAGAGAAAATCAGAAAGTACCATTTTAAAAGGAGGACAACACTATGGATAATTTTATGGAATACGGCTGGGAAGATGAGATAGTCAACGAGGGTGGGGACTTTGTCCTGCTCCCTGAGGGGGACTATGACTTCACCGTTGCAAAGTACGAACGTGCAAGGCACGAGGGGTCGGCGAAAGTGCCGCCCTGCAATATGGCAAAGGTCACATTCACCATTTGGGGTGCAGAGGACAGCGTGGAGATAACAGAGAACTTCTTCCTTTGCAACAAGTTTGAGTGGAAGCTCTCAGCACTTTTCTTGGCTCTCGGTCTGAAAAAACATGGCGAGCCGCTGAAAATGAACTGGAACGCTATCACAGGCAAAAAGGGCAAGTGTCACGTCTACGTTGACAACTACAAGAACAAGGACGGTGAGGACAGGCAGTCCAACAAGATTAAGAAGCTCTATGCCTATGACGAGAATGTGACTACCGTTCAGCCTGCTCAGACGCAGACACCACAGTATAGCCAGCCTGCTCAGACAGGTGGCTGGAAAGCCGGTGCGTTCTGATGATGAATTTAAGACCATATCAAAACGAGGCTAAGCTTGCTATACTCGAACAGTGGTCTGAGGGAATAAATAAAGTCCTTGCAGTTCTGCCCACAGGAACGGGAAAGACAATACTTTTCTCGGCTGTTACGGAAGAATGTGTGCGGCAGGGTAAGCGTGTGCTTATCCTTGCCCACAGGGGCGAGCTGCTCGACCAGGCGGCGGACAAGCTTATGAATTCAACAGGGCTTGGCTGTGCCACCGAGAAAGCAGAGCAAAGCTGTTTAGGCTCTTGGTATCGTGTAGTAGTAGGCTCAGTTCAGGCCCTTATGCGTGAGAAAAGGCTCAAAGGCTTTTCGGAAAATTACTTCGATACCATAATAATTGACGAGGCTCATCACGCTATCTCAGACGGCTATCAGAGAGTGCTTGACCATTTTCCTGAAGCTCAGGTACTTGGCGTGACGGCTACACCTGACAGGGGCGACATGAAGAATTTAGGCTCGGTGTTCGACAGCCTTGCATATGAATACACACTGCCGCAGGCTATCAAAGAGGGCTATCTTTCACCTATCAAGGCTATCACCATACCGCTGAAACTTGACCTTTCAGGAGTATCAACTCAGGCAGGAGATTTCAAGGCAAGCGACATAGACACGGCACTTGACCCATATCTTTATCAGATAGCTGATGAAATGCTCAAATACTGTAAGGAACGCAAGACAGTTGTGTTCCTGCCGCTGGTCAAGACCTCTAAGAAGTTCCGTGATATCCTTATCAGCAAAGGGTTCAACGCCGCTGAGGTCAACGGAGAAAGCACAGACAGAGCGGAGATACTTGAAGCTTTCGACAAGGGCGAATACAATGTGCTGTGCAACTCAATGCTCCTCACAGAGGGCTGGGACTGTCCGTCAGTTGACTGCGTTATCGTACTAAGACCAACAAAGGTGCGTGGGCTTTACTGTCAAATGGTAGGCAGAGGCACAAGACTTTGCGAGGGAAAGACAGAGCTTTTGCTGCTTGATTTCCTATGGCACACAGAACGCCACGAGCTTTGCAGACCTGCACACCTTATCTGTCAGAATGAAGAGGTCGCTGAGAAAATGACCGAAAACCTTGCCAATGAGGCAGGCTGTGCAGTAGATATCGAAGAGGCAGAAAAACAGGCAAGCGAGGACGTTGTGGCACAGCGTGAAGAGTCTTTGGCAAAGCAGCTCAAAGAAATGAAAACACGCAAGCGAAAGCTCGTTGACCCTTTGCAGTATGAAATGTCAATACAGGCTGAGGACTTGTCCTCATATGTTCCTGCTTTTGGCTGGGAGTGTGCTCCTGCTACCGACAAACAGAAAGCAAAGCTTGAAAAGCTGGGCATTTTCCCTGACGATATAGACAACGCAGGCAAAGCAAAGCTTATCCTTGACCGACTTGAAAAGCGCCGCAATGCAGGACTTACCACACCAAAGCAGATAAGGCTGCTTGAAAGCAAGGGTTTTGAACACGTCGGCTCTTGGAGCTTTGACAGTGCAAGCAGGATGATAGCCCGTATTTCTGCTAATGGTTGGAGAGTGCCAAGAGATATCGACCCGAAAACATACACACCTGAGAACTAAGGAGAAGTGAATGGATAACACAAATTTGCTTAAAATGCTTGAATACATAGACCCTGCAAGCTGTGATTATCAGGAATGGGTCAATGTGGGAATGGCTCTCAAACACGAGGGCTATTCCGTGAACGATTGGGACAGTTGGTCGAGGTCAGACAGCCGTTATCACAGCGGTGAGTGTGAACACAAGTGGCAAGGCTTTAACGGCAATGCTCAGCCCGTGACCGCAGGAACTATCGTGCAAATGGCTAAGGAACGTGGATACAGCCCCAGAGAGTTTCAAGCATATGACTGGGACGGCGAGATAGTTGCAGAAGAAAGCAGTCCCCTTGTAAACGGCGGTGAGGGCATACCGATCACCGAGCCTGCCCAATGGGATCCTGTCAAGGAGATAGTCACCTATCTTGAAACACTCTTTGAGGCAGGGGAGAACGTGGGCTATGTTACGCAAACGTGGGAAACAGAAAAGGACGGCAAGACCAAGTATCTGCCCACAAAAGGCTGCTGTGACAGGACGGCAGGGGAACTTATCAAGAGGCTTGGCGAATGTAACGGCGACATTGGTGCGGTGTTTGGCGACTACAAGGAAGAGGCAGGAGCGTGGATACGTTTCAATCCTCTTGACGGCAAGGGCGTAAAGAACGAGAATGTAACAGACTACCGCTATGCTCTTGTTGAAAGCGACAGTATGCCTATAGAACAGCAGAATGCTGTGATGAGAGAGCTTGAACTTCCTATCGCTGTGCTTGTATACAGCGGTGGAAAGAGCGTTCACGCTATCGTCAAGATAGACGCTCCAAACTATGATGAATACCGCAGGCGTGTTGATTTTCTTTACAAGGTCTGCAAGGAAAGCGGTCTTGACATAGATAAACAAAACCGCAATCCCTCACGTCTTAGCCGTATGCCAGGAGTTATGAGGAACGGCAAGAAACAGTTCATCATTGACAAAAACATAGGCAAAGAAAGCTTTTCGGAATGGAAAGATTACATAGAGAGTATCAATGATGATCTCCCCGACCCTGAGAGCCTGAGTGCTGAGTGGGATAACCTGCCTGAGCTTGCTCCGCCACTTATTGACGGTGTTCTCAGACAGGGTCACAAAATGCTCATTGCAGGTCCGTCAAAGGCAGGCAAGTCTTATGCACTTATCGAGATGTGTGTGGCGATAGCTGAGGGGGTCAAGTGGTTTGGCTGGCAATGCACCAAAGGAAAGATACTATACGTCAACCTAGAGCTTGACAGAGCATCTTGTCTGCACCGTTTCAAGGACGTGTACACCGCAATGCACCTAGAGCCTGAAAACCTCAACAGCATAGACATATGGAACCTGCGAGGTCACAGCGTACCAATGGACAAGCTTGCACCAAAGCTTATACGCCGAGCAAGCAAGAAGAATTACATTGCCGTGATAATAGACCCTATCTACAAGGTCATAACAGGCGATGAGAACTCAGCAGACCAAATGGCGCACTTCTGCAACCAGTTTGACAAGGTATGCACGGAGCTTGGCTGTGCGGTCATATACTGCCACCACCACTCAAAGGGAGCGCAGGGCGGTAAGCGTTCAATGGACAGAGCCAGCGGTTCAGGAGTATTCGCCCGTGACCCTGACGCACTTCTTGACCTTTCAGAGCTTGACATTTCAGACAGCCTTTACAAACAGCAGGAGGACGAAACTGTTTGCCGTATCTGTGAGAACTGGATGAGGAGATTTTACAGAAATACTGATGACCTTTGCTCACAGGACGATCTTGTTACGCCGTCAAAAATGCTTGAGATAACGCACAAGCACCTGCACCCGAACTCATACAATCTTATGATGACCGACATAGACAAGGCCAAGCTTGCGGTAAGAAACCGCACGGCATGGCGTATAGAGGGTACTCTGAGAGAGTTTCCGAAATTTGCTCCCCTCAATATGTGGTTTGATTATCCTGTTCACAGAGAGGATACCGTGGGCGTGCTTAAAGACTGCGAAGTAGAGGACATCGCACCGAATTGGAAAAAGAATTTCAGCAAGAAAAAGACCAATGAAGACCGCAGCAAGGAGCGCAAGGAGAGCATTGAAACAGCTTTCAGCGGTGTGCAGGAGAACGGCAAGTGCCGCATTTCTGAGCTGGCGGAGTACATAGGAAAGAGCGAAAAGACCGTTGGAAGATACCTCAAAGAGCATGGTGGCTTTTGGATAGAAGAGGGAGAATGTGGCTTAAAAGCTCAGTAGACAGACAAGACAAAATCGAATTTTTGAACTTTAGACAGACAAGACAAAATCGAATTTTTGAACTTTAGACAGACAGGAAAAAATCGAAAAAGTGTCAGGACAAAATCGAACTTTTTTCTTGTCGGACAATATCGAAAATCACCGAGTTTGTCGGACGGACAGACAAAGTATATTATATATAATATATTTTTGACCGCCTAAAGGACGGCGGTCAAAATATTATAAGCAAATATAAACCGCACCAGACACGAAAGGAGTAGACTTTATGCGAGGCAAAAACATTAATTATGATTTTTTGAACTGTGCGAGAAAAATGCCGCCGCTCAGACATACTACATCAGAAACTTTTGATATTACTCAAAGCGAGGTCGCAAGGTGGTTGGTATCTCAGCCTGATATAATGCAGAAGATTTTTGATATGGCTGCAAATCACAAGATGATAAGCTATGACCAAGCTACACGGACTTGGAGAGGAGCAGACAACAATGACTGAATTTTTTATGGCAATGATACCGCCGACAGCTACGGCGCAGGAGCACAAGGTGGCAGTAAGAAACGGCAAGCCGATATTTTATGACCCACCCGATGTCAAGGCGGCAAAAGAAAAGCTAATAGCAAATCTTTCTAAGTATAGCCTTAACACTCCATACCGTGAGGGCGTACGGCTGGTAACAAAGTGGCTGTTTCCAAATGACGGCAAACACAAGGACGGAGAGTACAAAATCAGCAAGCCTGACACAGACAACCTGCAGAAGATGTTCAAGGACTGTATGACAAAGCTTGACTTCTGGACAGATGACCAGCTTGTGGCGAGTGAGATATGCGAGAAGTTCTGGGCGGACATACCTGGCATTTATGTGAGGATAGAGGAGCTATGACGATACACGAGGTAAAGAAAAGTCTCGGACGCAGGGTAAGCTACAACGGCTCTGATTGCTACGAACTGACAGGGTGCATTATCCGCAAGAGCAGTAAGACAGGTCAGTTCTTCTATCAGGCAGAGATCGCTGACAAGACTTGTGGCAATACGTTGGTGTATTGTAGGCTGGAAGAGTTGAGGTGTGAGAATGAAACACGCTGACCACACCCTATGCTGGTGCTGCAAGCACGCAGTACCGACAAAGGATAAGATAACAGGAGAATACCTCACAGGCTGTGCATGGTCCATAGACCGCAGACCTGTCGAGGGTTGGAGGACATGTCAGCACAGAATGTACGAGGCTCAAAAGGGCGGTATGATACACTCGTATACTGTGACTGAGTGTCCGAGATTTGAGGAGGGGTAAAAGTGAAAAGCTATGAGGAGCGTACCAAAGACAATGAACAGAAGATAGCAGCTTTCCAAACTAAGCAGAAAATGCCGTATGAGTTCAAGGTCAAATACGCTGAGGTCAGAGTAAGGGAGTTCATTCGTGAATGTGACAAAAGAAATCTGAATACGCACATATCGGTAGGCGGACTTGACAGCATAACGCTTTTGAAATTTATACATGATTACTGTGGTTTCAGTTATGTTCCAGGTGTATCGGTATCTAGTCTTGAAGACAAATCTATTCAGCAGATACACGAGCAACTTGGAGTGATAAAGTTAAGCCCATACAAGTCAAAAATAGATATCATACGGGAATATGGTTTTCCTGTACTATCAAAAGAAACAGCCGCAAAAATAGAACTGCTTGCACACCCTACGGACAAGAACAAGACAGTTCGTCACGCTATCATAACGGGTGAAACGGGAGAGTATGGCGGTTTTCGCAAACATACAAGAATGCAGCTTTCTCAGCGCTGGCTTGAACTGTTTGGCGGTTACGAAAATGAAAACGAGGGTGTTGACTACAAGATACCGCCGTTTAAGGTATCATCACAATGCTGTTTCTGGATGAAAGAAAAGCCGTGTGATGATTGGGCAAAGCAACACAAGAGCGTGCCGTTCTTAGGACTTATGGCAAGCGAGGGTGGCAGACGTGAAAAATCGCTAATGCTTAACGGTTGCAATTACTTTGGCAAAAGCACGATACGTTCAGCACCATTTGCCATATTTACAAGGCAGGACTTGCTACAACTTGCACTTGACCTGAATGTGCCTGTGCCTACAATCTATGGCGAGATAAAACGTGACTTTGACGGAAAGCTTTGCACAACAAAAGCTCAGCGTACAGGCTGTTCAATGTGCGGTTTCGGCATACATATGGAACAGCGTCCTCACCGATTTGACAGGCTTCGTGAAAGAAATGAAAAAGAGTGGGATTTCTGGATGAACAAGTGTTGTGAAGATTCTGACGGCACAAAGTACGGCTGGGGAAGAGTTCTCGACTATATCGGTGTTGAATGGCGTGACAGAGTATTTGATATGAAAAATAACCAGCTTAGTTTGTTGGATATCGAGGAGGCAAAAGAATGAAAACACATGATCTGAAACTTAGCATAGAATTTTGTGACGCCGTTCTGAGCGGTGAGAAAACTTTTGAGGTCAGAAAGAATGACAGGGGTTTTCAGACGGGAGATCTGATAAGATTTATACCGACTGACGGAACGTCTTATCGTAGCTCAGACGGCACAGTAAGAGAACACGCAAAACATGAGATATCAGGACATACATACAAGATAACATATATCCTCAACGGCTGGGGAATAAAGAATGGGTATGTTGTGATGGGAATAAGAGAGGAGGGATCCTATGGAAAGAAACGACCCAATGACCATGCCACGCCTGAAAGCCTACCGCAGGAACGCCTCAGCCATTGAGGACATCAAGGCAGAACTTTCAGGCAAGTACGTTGCCGACAGTATCAGCGTATGCACGCCGCCGTCCTACACACCACACAGCACACGCATAGACGGCTTTCTACCAAGCGGTGATACACTTTCACTGCTGTGTGAGCAGGCACGGTTAGAGCGTGAGCAGAGGACTGTGGAGGAATTTATCAAGGGGATAGAGGACTATCAGACACGGCGAATGTTCGTGCTGAAATTCATCAAGGGTAAGACGTACTTGCAGATAGCTATGCAGGTGAGTGGTGGGAGAATCACAGAGGACGCAGTTGAAAAGAAGATAAAAAGATATATTTCAAAAAAATCTTGATTTGTCGGTTTTGTCGGTTTTCACTATGTTATAATTTAAACTGAGGAAAGTGTAGATGTACCTCAGACTTGTACTTTCATTGAAGTCACCTCCAATTTTCCAAGCCCCGTAAGGGGCTTATGCAGAACGTGAGCGCATGAGCTTGCGTTCTGTTCCATACGGTCAGTTGGTTGCCCGGAAAAGCCAACACATAATATTTGAACCGCCGCCAAGCTTTCGGCTTCGGGCGGTGTATGCAGGTCGAGAGTGTGCCAGCTCAACATCTGCTCCACCATTTACAAAACTCCTTAAATATATTCACAAGGGCGGCTGCATTTTGCGGTCGCTTTTGCGTTGTGTCGCAAAAGGTTCATAAATGTCGAAAACTTGAAGTATTGCATAAAAAAGGCAAAATGATTTTGTGCAGTAGGGAGAATTTTTGTTTATAACCTTGATATTTTATGCTTTATATGCTAATATATAGAAAATGAACAAAAGGAGGTTCTAAAATGGAACTTAGCAGAAAAGACAGAATAATACTTTTTAATCAGTATGAGATACTTAAACGCCTTGATACTGATAGCGCTGAACAATATGAGATATATCAAGACATTCTCGCACAGGGGTTTGAATATGAATATGACGATATAGGTCCGTCGTTGTTTGAAGTGCCACAATCAGTTTCCGAAAAAGTGTATGAAATTTTAGGTATGTTTAGACGTATGGTCTTCTCTTTTGACAATCTTGAAGATGTGACAGGCCTAGATCGTGAAGACTATATGTTCAGAGGCTTTGACGGAAATGAAGAAACAGAACATTATGTTTACGCTAAATGGCTTGTGAAAAATAATCACAAGTTTGGGGAATTTGAAAATTGTGAGTTTAATAGCCATTGGAACATATTGCCTAGGTATGAAGAAATGCTTGAAAGATTTTATGAAGTTACAAAGGATAAAGAAAAAGGTATTTATTCAACGAACTTATCTGCTGATGAATTAAATTATATCATTGACAAAAAATAATCTTACGAACTGCTACAACAATGTGGCAGTTCTTTTTATATTCCAAAACAACAAAAAATCGAGGTGAGGTGAATGCCGAATGAAAAGAATTTAATAGTTCCAAGCTCGAGTGAAGCTCGAAAAAACGGTGCAAAAGGCGGTAAAAAATCAGGTGAAGTCCGCAGGCGTAAAAAGACTATGAAGCAGGTAATGGACTTCTTGCTTGAACAGCCTGCCAATACCAGAGCGGACTATGAGTTCCTCGTTGAGCAGGGCATTGACCTTAACAGCCTTGACCCTGACTTCATAAATAATATGCTTCTTGTGAATGCGGCTCTTATGGCAAGGGCTAAACAAGGGGACG
>ERZ832317.276-NODE-276-length-75568-cov-16.238542_pt1 | contig 75568 bp, 70 predicted proteins | sample MGYA00519695_ERZ832317 | MGnify/ENA primary metagenome ERZ832317 (study PRJEB31850, sample SAMEA3708726) | human gut metagenome | biome: human gut; feature: human-associated habitat; material: faeces | place: China | collected 2014 ...
CCTTTCGGACAAACGGTTTTCAAGACCGCCTCGTTATGACCACTTCGATACCTCTCCGTGTTCTTGTCTCAAATCAGTGCAGAAATAATATTACCATCTGCTTCCACCAATGTCAACACTTTTTTTCACTTTTTCTATTTAAGTATAATTCCGCTGTCATAATGTCTTCAGGCGTCGTGATTTTCAGGTTCTGATAACTTCCCTCAATCACACGAACCTGCTCTCCAAATGCAGTCTCCAGCATCATCGCATCATCTGTGACGGCAGAATCTCCCTGTGCCATCACCTTCTCATACGCTTTCCGGATCCGTCCGTAGGGAAATGTCTGCGGGGTCTGAACCTGCCACAGGCTGCTCCGCTCGGGCGTCTCTTTTGCAAAGCCATCCGCCCCGACCACTTTGATCGTGTCCTTTACCGGCATTCCCACCACGCAGGAATCCCCCTCTCTGACGCACGCTATGGACCGGCTGATGATATCGGCGGTAACAAGCGGTCTCGCCCCGTCATGGATCAGCACGTAATCGCTCCCGTCCGCCGCCTTAAGCCCTTCATACACAGAATGGTAGCGTTCCCGTCCGCCTTCCACGACCGCACAGACCTTTTGGATATGATATTTTTCAATAATCTCTTTTCTGCAGTAATCGATCTCTCCTGCCCCCACTACGACGACAATGTCGGTTACCGCGCTCTCTGCAAACGCCTGCAGCGCATAAAAAAGCACCGGGCGGCCGGCAAGCATCATATACTGCTTGTGCACATCACTGTGCATCCGTTTTCCCGCCCCGGCTGCAAGTACCACTGCTGTTATTTTTTCCACTATCGCTCCCCCAGCTTCAGATTCGGGACCGCATTCAGATCCAGTCCGTCCCTCTGACCGCGCATGAAATCATAATATGCCGCCACACCGATCATCGCCGCATTATCGGTGCAGAAAATCGGCGACGGATGATAAAATGCCACGCCCTTCTTCTCGCACGCCGCACGCATTCCCTCACGCAGGGTGCCGTTGGACGCAACTCCACCCGCAATCGCAAATTTGTCCATTCCGAATTCATCAATCGCTTTCATGGCATTTCCGATCAGCACGTCCGTCACCGCTTTCTGGAAGGACGCCGCAATATCCGCCTGTACGATCGGAATGTTCTTCATTTTACAACCGTTTAAATAGTTGAGCACCGCAGACTTCAAGCCGCTGAAGCTGAAGTCATACGGGCCGTCCACGATTTTGGCGCGCGGGAACTCTACCGCATGCGGATCCCCCTCATGCGCCACTTTTTCAATCTTCGGTCCACCCGGATAGCCGAGTCCAATGGCGCGCGCCACTTTGTCAAAAGCCTCTCCCGCCGCGTCGTCCCTCGTTTTTCCAAGGATCTCGTATTTTCCATAATCAAGCACCTTGACAAGATGTGTATGTCCGCCGGACACCACCAGGCATAGAAAAGGCGGCTCCAGATCTTTGTTCTCTATGTAATTGGCGCTGATGTGCCCCTCGATATGATGCACGCCCACCAGTGGCAGCTTTTTAGCATAGCTGATGGCTTTTGCCTCCGCCACTCCGACAAGCAGTGCTCCAACAAGCCCCGGGCCGTAGGTGACACCGATCGCATCCATATCATCCAGCGTCATCCCCGCATCCGAAAGTGCCTGTCCAATCACCTGATTGATTTTTTCAATGTGTTTGCGCGAGGCAATCTCCGGAACAACGCCACCATACAAGGTATGCAATGCAATCTGGGAGGATATCACATTTGATCTGACATCCCTTCCATTCACGACAACCGCTGCTGCCGTCTCATCGCACGAGCTTTCAATCGCCAATATTTTTATCTCATTACTGTTCATCGGAAGAATCTCCCTCCACCTGATAGAATACCAGAATCTTCCAGTCTCCATCGTCATCTTTTCTCAAAACATACATTTCGTTGGTACGGTCGAAGCTGTTGTTCTCATTCATAAAATAAGACGCCGTCACATAAGCGCACTCCCTCCCGTCCACTGTCTGATACACCACATCATTGCTGTCGCAGACATTGCTGCTGCGAATCGTTTTTGATTTGTTGTGGTAATCTTCAATATCCGCTTTCAGGTCGGAAAGATACTGATCCCGCGGATTGTTCTCCAACAGTTCGTCGTCCAGCAGCTTTCTCGCCTGATCCGCCAGCGACTCCAGTTCATCGTCCGTATAGGTATCATCATAGAAGCACTCCAGAATACGGTTGTAATACTTCACAACCTCACGCGGAGTTGCCGGATAGTTGGTATCCAGATTCTTCGTGATGAGCTTTTGTATCTCTGTCAGCTCCACCGTATCTTCCACCGATGTCCGTCTCTGTGTCGTAAAAAAGTAATACACGCCCACGATCAGTAAAATGATCAGTATTGTTATCACTGCCTTAATCACGCCACTCTTCTTCATTATGACAACCTCCCTTTTTCTTTAGTTCTCATCCTCAAACATCAATTCCACGTTTTTCCCGTCTTTTCCCAAAAACGCATCCGGGAAAATCTCACGCACCTGGGGCAGATAGTTCTCCGCGTGCACCAGAGACGGGGAGTAATGGGTCAGCCACATTTCCCTGACGCCGGCTCTCTTCGCCATGTCTGCTGCCTCATAGAATGTCATGTGTTTGTACTGCTTCGCCTTGACGAGCTTCTCCGGCTCCGCATACATTCCCTCGCAGATAAAAAGATCCGATCCCTCCGCCGCTGCCACGATCGATTCTGTCGGTCTGGTGTCCGTGCAGTACGTCATCTTGATGCCGCGTCTGGCTGGTCCGAGCACCATCTCCGGTGTATAGACCGTTCCGTCTTCCCCGGACAGGATCTCTCCCTTCTGCAGACGGCTCCAGTATTTCTGCGGAATTGCCGCCGCACGCGCTCTCTCCACGTCAAACTTCCCTGCACGTTTTATTTCGACCGAATAACCGTAACAGGTAACATTATGATTGACACGAAATGCATGTATACAGTATCCATTGAGTTCCAGCCGCATTTCCGGTTCCGTAATCTCAATAAAATGTATTTCAAACGGAAGTTCCGGAGCAATCACCCGGAGCGCGTTCACCACCCGCTCCAGCCCCCGCGGACCGATCATGGTCAGTGGCTCGGTTCTGTCCGCATTTCCCATGGTGAGAAGCAGTCCCGGCAGTCCGCCGATGTGATCTCCGTGGTAATGGGTAAAACAGATGACATCAATGGGCTTAAACGTCAGTCCCTTTTCCTTGATCGCCACCTGTGTCCCCTCGCCGCAATCAATCAGCAGACTGCTGCCGTTGTAACGCAGCATAGCCGCCGTCAGAAAACGGCGGGGCAGCGGCATCATTCCTCCTGTTCCCAATAGGCATACATCTAACATGAATAAACTCCTTTATCGCTATATCAGTTCTGTCTTTTGTTCCACCTCCGGCGCGATAGCAAACGTCCGCACCCAGGCGTCATAACACGATTCGCACAGATCCATCCTGTGCACCGTACCGTCTTTTCGTTCGGAAAAATAGCCCCACTCTTTACAAATAGTAAGAAAGGAACTTTTTCCTGCTTCCCCTTCCGTACAGATCGGGCTGCCACATCGGTTGCAATAAATCACTCCGTTTCGTCTGCTCATTGATATATTCTCCATTCTATCGTCTGTTTCGCGCCGCTTTCTGCGCATCCGAAATTCCTTAGGAACTTCTAATATGAATCCGTCAGGATTCATTATATCATTGAGCCGCCGTGCAATCCCACAGGGAATTACAGGGCACAGACCATAATTCTGGCATCTTCTCTCGGGAATTCATAAAACCCCCGGCGGATACCCACCGAGGAAAATCCCTGCTTCTCGTACAAACGGATCGCCCCCTCATTCGACACGCGCACTTCAAGGACAATGCGGGCAATCTTGTGGTCTGCGGCACGTTTTTTCATCTCTGTGAGCAGCCCTTCCCCGATTCCACGCCTGCGGCACGCAGGATTCACAGCCACATTTGTGATCTCACCCTCATCGGCCGCAAGATACATTCCGATGTACCCCTGTATGACACCCGATTCCTCTGCCACCAGAAAGATCGTGTCGGGCAGACAAAGCGAATCCAGAAAAGCATTCTCACTCCACGGCTGCGAAAAAATCTCCGCCTCCAGAGACGCCACCTTCGCCGCATCTTCCGCTGTCATGCTCCGGATAATACTCATACGTTTTCCTTTCCTTTTGCGGCTTCCTGCTCCTTGCGCTCTCTTTCCGCCTGGGACAGCCGGAGATATTCCGGGCGGTGTTCCGCCGCGCTCTCCGTTTTTCCCTCTCTGTAATACTGCATGCCAAGCACAGCGACCGCGCCGGCCCGCTGCTTGTTCAGATGTGCGGGCGCATAGGAATGCGGCACCGTAAGCTGCTCCTCCAGATATGCCTTAAAAACCGGTACACCGTCTCCCAAAAATACGACCGCCTCACCTCTGCTGTTGATGTCCGCCGCAATCTCATCGATTCCCACGGCACACTCTCCGCGCAGCACCTGCATGTCGTTTCCATCAAAACGGTACAAACCGGTATAGGTCTGATTTCTTCTTGCGTCCATAAGCGGGCATACCATATCCCGGTGTCCCACCAGATTGTATGCAAGTGCGTCCACCGTCGGCACATTGAGGATCGGCTTCTCCAGCGCGAGTCCCAGACCTTTTGCCGTCGCCGAACCAATCCGAAGTCCCGTAAATGAGCCCGGTCCGCCTGCAACCGCGATTGCATCGATACTCGAAAGATCCAGTTCGATCATGCGCGCCACCTCATCCAGCATGGGAAGAAGGGTCTGTGAATGTGTCTTTTTATAGTTTACGGTATATTCTCCCAGAAGGTTGTCATCCTCCGCGATTGCAACGCTCGCCACCAGACCGGAACTGTCCAATCCTAATATTTTCATTTTCTGTCCTCCTGATGCTCTCTTATGGTAATTCTGCGATAATCAAATCCCATTTCCAGATCTTTTTCTATAGTAACTTCGCTGCGCCGCTCCGGCAGAATCTCTTCGATCAGATTCGCCCACTCGATCATGCACAGACCATCCCCGTAGAAATAATCCTCGTAGCCGATCTCATCCATCTCCTCGATGTCCCCGATGCGATAAACGTCGAAATGATAAAACGGCATCCTGCCCTCCTCATATACCTGCACGATTGTAAAGGTCGGGCTGGAGACCGGCTCCGTGATGCCAAGTCCTTCCGCAATTCCCTGTGTGAAGACTGTCTTTCCGACGCCCAGATCTCCCACCAGCGTATAGACGTCGCCGGGCTTTGCCTCCGCGCCCAGGCGTTTTCCAAGCGCGTGCGTCTCTTCCGGCGAATATGTTTCATAGATCTTTTCTGTCATATTTTAAAATCCCCATTCTTTACTTCATCTTCAAACGGTACGCCGGCAGATGTGCCGCAGCCTGTGTCTGCAGTGCCGCGTAGCTTTCCCCCAGCTGTGCTCTCGGAATGACATAGGCATTGATCCGGCTGCTGTACACCAGAACGTTGTGCTTCGTCGCGACCATTTTATAGATCTGCTCCCACGGAAGCAGCGCACTCTCTTCCTTCTGCGATACGTGCAGCCCCTCCTCGTCCACCTCATAGTGCAGCGTTCCCCGCAACACCTCGGACATTGCCAGTGTGCGCTTCGACCTTAGGTACAGGCTCACCGGAGGATAGACCAGAAATACGATGCCAAATACAATATATAATGCGGTGTATGCCGCCTCGATCTTCCCGCGGGTCACTCCTGCCACCACAAAAATCAGGATGGAAAACGCAATGGAAAACCACCCGTGAAATCCGGAGTAGGTCTGGTACATATTAAACCGGTACATATCTTCTGCTGTCAATGTAATATCAAACTTTAGCGGCATAACAGTCCCTCCTGTCTATATCTAAGCCAGTATAGCATTTTTCATTCCAAAAGAAAAGGGGCTGTCGTCTAAGACAGCCCCTTTTCTAGCGGTTCGCTCCTTTCAGAATCGGCGAAATGTGTTTGTATACCAAGAATGTGATTACCACGGAAAACAGTCCCTTCACGATGGTAAACGGCATATTGAAGCACACCAGGCACTGCAGAATGCTCTTCATGGATGGTACGATCACCTGATAAGCGCCGAGCACAGCTTCTTCCGGCATAAAGTTGTAGTATACCGGATATACCAGGAAGTAGTTGGATACCACGGAAAATACACCCATGATCACCGCACCGAGCAGGGATCCAATCAATGCGCTTCTGCGGCTCTTTTTGTGGCGGTAAATCAATCCTGCCGGAAGTACGAATGCTACGCCCAGAAGGAAGTTGGAAAGCTCACCGACGCCGCCGGTTGTTGTAATAAACAGATGAAGCACATTCTTGATCAGACAGATCAGAATGCCGCATACCGGTCCCATGGAAAATGCACCGATCAGTGCCGGGAGCTCTGAGAGATCCATCTTGATGAAAGCCGGCATAAACGGAACGGAAAAATCCAGGAACATTAAAATAAATGCTACTGCGGAAAGCATTGCCGTGACGCTCATGTAGCGAACGCTCGAAATACTGTTTGTTGTTGTCCTACCTGTGATTGTACTGTTTGTGTCCATAATGACTCGTCTCCTTTTCTCTGCAGGAATTCGAGGTATTCTCGCGTGTCAGCCGTCTTTCAACGGATTGCATTCCGGCAGCGGAACAGCGCTTATTCCCGCCACACAAAAAGCCCCGGATGATCTCTACATCCGGGGCGTTAAATTGCATTCTTAAGACCCTGCTGCCGCAGGTCCTCCTAACATGCTTCTCTTCTCTCATCCAGACTATACTGTCGGTCCCGGATTCACACCGGCTCAACTGCAACTGCAGCTCACGGACTGATCTGGCGTCTGCCAGAATCACCGTCGGTCGGGAATCTATGCTTCCATCTCTGTGAACTCATATCACCCTGCCCCGAAGAATTCCTATATTTATTTTGCTTTTATATTGTATGCCCATATGGGCATACTGTCAACCCTTTTTCTCTATCCGTTCAGCTTCATCGTCAGCTGGATGCGCTGCTTTTTCGGATCAACGCTTAATACTTTCACTTCCACAATATCCCCGACGCTGACAACTTCGAGCGGGTGCTTGATAAACTTGTCGCTCATCTGTGAAATATGCACCAGTCCGTCCTGATGAACACCAATATCGACAAACGCGCCAAAATCAATGACGTTGCGCACGGTTCCTTTCAGAATCATCCCCGGCGTCAGGTCTTTGATCTCAAGCACATCGCTGCGCAGAATCGGCTTTGGCATGTCCTCTCTCGGGTCTCTCGCCGGCTTCTCCAGCTCCTTGACAATGTCCTGCAGCGTCATCTCTCCCACACCCAGTTCTTCCGAGAGTTTTTTGTAGTCATGGATCTTTTTGGAAATGCCCTCTACCTTCCGCTCTTTTACGTCAGATAACGTATAACCCAGCCGCTCCAGAAGCCTCTTCGTGGCATCATAGCTCTCCGGGTGCACACCGGTCGCATCGAGCGGATTCTTTCCGTCGCCGATCCGCAGGAATCCTGCGCACTGTTCATACGCCTTCGGTCCCAGCTTCGGCACCTTCAAAAGTCCTGCACGGGATACAAATCTGCCGTTTTCCTCGCGGTAGGTTACAATATTTTTTGCCAGCGTCTTGCTGATGCCGGAGACGTATTCCAGAAGCGATGCCGATGCAGTATTCAAATCCACGCCGACTTTGTTCACGCAATCCTCGACCACGCCGCCAAGTGCTTCGCCCAGCTTTTTCTGGTTCATGTCATGCTGATACTGTCCCACACCGATGGACTTCGGATCGATTTTAACAAGCTCCGCCAACGGATCCTGCAGACGGCGCGCCATGGACGCTGCGCTTCGCTGTCCCACGTCAAAATTCGGGAATTCCTCCGTGGCAAGCTTGCTGGCAGAATAGACTGACGCGCCCGCCTCATTGACAATAATGTACTGTACTTTTACCGGAAGTTCCTTTAACAGGTCCACAATGATCTGTTCGGATTCCCGCGATGCCGTTCCGTTTCCAAGGGAAATCAGGGTAATGTGATATTTGGCAATCAATTTCTTTAATACCGCTTTTGCCTCCGCCACTTTATTCTGCGGAGCCGTCGGATAAATCACCGTCGTATCAAGCACTTTTCCGGTCGGATCTACCACAGCAAGCTTACAGCCTGTCCGAAACGCAGGATCCCATCCGAGCACCACCTGTCCGGCAATCGGCGGCTGCATCAGCAGCTGCTCTAAGTTCTTTCCGAATACACGGATGGCGCCGTCCTCCGCACGCTCGGTCAGGTTACTCCGGATCTCACGCTCGATCGCCGGTGCAATCAGACGGTCATAGGCGTCTCTCACCACATCGCGCAGCACCTCATTCGTCTGCGGGTTGTCCCGGACAATCACCTTTTTCTCCAGATAGCGCAGAATGTCCTCCTGCGGCGCTTCGATCTTCACGGTGAGGAATTTTTCTTTTTCTCCGCGGTTCACCGCCAGAATCCGGTGTCCGGCAAGCTTTGCCACCGGCTCGTCAAAATCGTAATACATCTCATAGACGGACTCCGTCTCCGGGTCTTTGGCAGTAGAGGTCATCCGGCCTTTTTTCACCGTGAGGTCACGGATGTGCGTACGGTAATCCGCCTCGTCAGAGATGGACTCCGCAATAATATCCGACGCTCCCGCAATCGCCTCCTCGGCGGTTGTAACTCCCTTTTCGGCATCCACGTATTTTGCCGCCTCTTCTATGAGCGGCGTTTTTATCATCTGCAGTGTAATCACACCGGCAAGCGGTTCCAGTCCCTTTTCCTTGGCGATCGTGGCGCGCGTTCTGCGCTTCGGCTTGTACGGGCGGTATAAATCCTCCAGCAGAACCATCGTCTCCGCCGAAAGGATCTGCGCTTTCAGTTCGTCCGTCAGCTTCCCCTGCTCCTCAATGCTGGCGAGCACCGTCTCCTTGCGCTCCTCCAGTCCTCTTAAATAGGTAAGGCGCTCCGACAGGTTACGAAGCACCTCATCGTTTAATGCGCCGGTCGCCTCCTTCCGGTAACGCGCAATAAAAGGAATGGTATTGCCTTCATCGATCAGCTTGACTGCTGCCTCTGTCTGATGGCGCTTAATCCCCAGTTCCTCAGAAATTTTTGCAATAATATCCATATCTGTCCTCCAAATTTTACCGAGTCTGCTCCCAGTATACCGAAAATCCGCTGTAATCTCAAGTGCCTTCCTCATTGTCTTTTTGGCTTTCCCATGTTACAATAGACAAAGTTATCCTGCGATATACTGGCAATACCGGCATATCGGGAAAGGTCTGATTATCATGAACAACAAACGACGTTCCCAGCGAATGGAAAATGCCGCTCTGCTTCTCGGCGTGATCGGGGCAGCTACTTTTTGTCTGGTCTATCCGGCACTGATCTGCGGATCTCTTGCCATCGTTTTTGCACTTTTATCCCGGGGCGGCGAGCGCACGCTGACCTCCCGCGCGAAAATTGCTCTGATCCTTGGCGCCATTGCCCTTGGCATTGTCCTCGCCATGATTATTTACACATTTGCGATTGCCGAATTATATTATGGCGGCGTGGAAAATATGGCGCGTCAGGTATACGGCACGCTCGGCATCGATTTTGATACACTGATGAATTCTTTAGCCCAGTAAATCCACATGCCACACAAACAGGGCAAGATTTTTGACCAGGCAGTTGACCACGATCAAAAGCAGGGCGATCCATATATAGACATCACGAAAGCGCAGGGCAATCCGTATCCGGCTTCCGCTCACGCGTTCAATGGTCTGGCTGATCATAAACCAGCCGCTAAGCAGCGCCGCATACGGCACAAACGGGTGCAGCACAAAGGAGCGCAGCCATTTGCCGGCAAGCAGCGCCCTGACGGCTCTTGTCCCGCCGCACCCGGGGCAGTACGCTCCGGTCAGCGCATGAAACGGGCAGGGCAGCAAAAATTTCCAGACCGGAATTCCTGTTACTCTGACAAACAAAAACAGCGCCGCGAAAATTCCCGCCGCGCACCAGCCCATAATATAAAAATCCCGGTCTACCCGTCTATCCGTCTGAAACATTCCGATCTCCATTCCTATCTTACTCCCTGCTATTATAACCGCCGCATTTTCGGTTGTAAAGCACACGCACGTTTCCGGATTCCAAATCTCTTTAACTGCCAGTAGCATATCACAGTCTTCCATGCTATAATGAACTCTGGCGAGTTCATATTAGAAGTTCCTGCGGAACTTCGGATGCGCAAAAAACTGCACAAATATCACATCCACAGGAGTCTGCACATGTCAAGATCATCCAGCGAATTAAAACGTATTTCACGCGACATTTTAAATAACCGTTATTCCGTACCGATGGCAGCATTTCTGACTGCCTCCTTAATTCCGACGCTCATCGAGATTCCGTTCTCCATGACGCTCGGCGATTATCCCGGCACTCCGCAGCTTATCATCAGCACGATTGCAGATATTTTAATTCTTCTGATCGCCCAGATGCTAGACACCGGCGTTATGCTGGTTCATATGAATATGACGCGCGGTCAGACATACCGCATCCGTGATGTTTTTACACCGTTTCGCAATGGCGCAGAGCGCTTCTTTCTCGCTGCCGTTCTCTTCGATGTATTTCTGGTGATCGCAGGTATTCCTGCCATTGCCGGTGTTCTTTATTTTTATAAAACCGGTCTCTCCGGTGCCCTGCTTGCTGCCGGAAGCATCCTCGGTCTGATTTTTACTTTCTGTGTGCTGCTTACCTACCGCATGGTTTTCTTCTTTCTTTTAGACCATCCGCATTTAAGCGTGCGGGATGCTTTTCGCACCTGCCGTAAATTTATGCGCGGACGACGCAGGAAGCTGCTTTACATTTTATTCAGCTTTCTCGGCTGGGGCGCGCTTGCCATCTGCTCTTTTGGCATTGCGGCTCTCTGGATCAGTCCTTATATGACGCAGACGCTGCTCACTTTCTATCTCGACGGTACCGGCGAACTGGACCAGATTCCCGTCCGCGATTACGATCAGGAGACAAGACGCTTCACCGGCTCTATTTTTTGATATCTTATGGCAAATCAGAAGTTCTGATTTGCCATTTGTATATACGCAACTATCAATCATATCACATCAGGAGGAGTTTACTATGAACGAAAAAGACGGAGCAATCCGCGACGCCAGCGTACTTGGCGTACCAAAAATGCTGATTCTTGGCCTGCAGCATATGTTTGCCATGTTCGGCGCAACCATTCTTGTACCAATTCTTGTCAACAGCTACTTCGGCGAAGATGTTCTACATGTACAGGTTACATTGATCTGTGCCGGTATCGGAACTTTATTTTTCCATCTGTGTTCCAAATTCAAGGTTCCGGCGTTTCTCGGTTCTTCCTTTGCCTTCCTCGGCGGTTTTGCCACGATTGCAAACATGGATTCCGGTGTATTCGCCGACATGTCCAACGCGGACAAGCTTTCCTATGCCTGCGGAGGAATTGTTGTCGCGGGTCTTTTATATCTGATTCTCGCGCTGATTATCAAGCTTGTCGGTGTCAAGAAGGTCATGCGTTTTCTTCCGCCGGTCGTAACCGGTCCGATCATCATCTGCATCGGGTTGAGCCTTGCCGGTTCCGCCATCAACAACGCTTCCACCAACTGGCTTCTCGCCCTCATCGCTCTGGTTACGATCATCATTTTCAATATCTGGGGCAGGGGAATGTTTAAGATCATCCCGATTCTGATGGGTGTCATTATTTCTTATATTGCCGCATTGATCTTCAACGCCATGGGCATGACAAACGCAGACGGCTCCGCCATCCTTTCTTTTACCGACATCGTAAACGCTTCCTGGGTCGGCGTACCGGCATTTTCCCTCTGCAAATTCAACCTGTCCGCCATTTTGGTCATGGCTCCGATCGCACTCGCAACCATGATGGAACACATTGGCGATATTTCCGCTATCTCCGCGACGGTTGATCAGAATTTCATTGAAGATCCAGGACTTCACCGCACCCTGATCGGCGACGGACTCGCCACTTCCCTGTCCGCTCTCGTCGGAGGTCCTGCAAACACCACCTACGGCGAAAATACCGGCGTGCTCGAGCTGAGCAAGGTATACGATCCAAAGGTCATCCGCATCGCAGCCTGCTACGCCATCATCTTAAGCTTTATTCCGAAGATGGCTGCTGTGATCGGTTCCATGCCGTCCGCCATCATCGGCGGTGTCAGCTTCATGCTCTACGGTATGATCTCCGCCATCGGCGTCCGCAACGTCGTGGAAAATCACGTTGATTTTACGCAGTCACGCAATCTGATCATCGCAGGCGTGATCTTCGTGTGCGGTCTTGGTTTCTCCGACGGTCTTACCTTTACGATCGCCGGAACCTCCGTCACACTCACCGCGCTGGCAGTCGCAGCGATCGCAGGTATTTTCTTAAATGCCATCCTGCCCGGCAATGACTACCACTTCGGAAAAGATGTCACGGGCGATGCAAACCGCGGTATTGACATGAAGCCGAATCTTCACGAAGATACCAGCTACGCAGATACAGAGGAATAAACATACCGCCAAAAGCGGAGGCGGCAGGGAACAGTGCCCGGATGATGTAAAAGTTTTCTGACGTTTCAGGATGCAACCGGAGACGGTTCATTCTTTTGAGCAAAATCCTTGTATTTCTTCCACACCGCGTTTGGCATCGGATTCTGTGTCTTGGCCACGTTTTGACAATCCGCGAAATGTGTCCGTCACGCCGCAGACAATGAGCGGACTTCCTGGTGCCCCTAGCGGCACCGCTTCACAGACAATATAAAACCGCGCGAACCGAAACTCGCTGGCATCTGCTATTGAAAATAGGGCAGATGCCAACTCAGACATCGGCTTCGCGCGGTTATGTTTTGTTTAGCGGTGTCGATAAGGGGCACACACGAAAGTCCTTAAATTGTCTGCGGAGTGCGGACACATTTCGCGGAGTGCTCAAAACTTGGAAAGACACGGATCATCGTGGATGTCAAACGCGGTGCGGATTAGAAATACCGGATTTCGCGATCAGAATGACCGTCTCCGGTTGCATCCTGAAACGTCAAAAAGCTTTTTCTTGAGTGGGCTTTGATCCCTGCTGCTTCCACTTTCCGCGGTATTTATCAGATGTAGTGCAGATGAATCTCTCCGAAGTTCGCGGAGCCATTCAGATACAGCACCGTGCTGCTCGTTCCGATGCTGCTGCCGGTTTCACGGATGGCGCCGAACGAACGGTCCAGATTATTCTGAATCTTCCATTCTTTCGGGATATAAAGGTTAGTCTCCCCGAAATTATTCTCCACACTCACATTTGCAGAACCTTCCTGCACGATCGCATTGTCGAAGTACACAGAAAGAGAACCAAAATTATTTTCGATGGCGGCGCGCCTGAAGTTGTCGGAGTTGATGTAGCGGATTGCGGAACCGAAGCTGTTCTCGCACCGGATCTCTTCGCCGGTATACTGTTCACTGCTGGATGTCCCGACATTGCCGGTCACCGTCTTCCATTTCCGCTTTTTCCCGCCGAAAATGAGTGACAGACCGATACTTCCAAGAAATGCCGCGCCAAGCACCGTCCACGGCGTGAGTGCTGTAATTCCAAGCGGCTCATCGTATATGATACAGATAAACGCAATTGAGAACAGGATTTCCCAGAAATTCACATTGCGGATTCCCTCGACAAAAAGCCAGAGGAAAAATACGGTCAGAATAATGCTGAACACGCCGATATCCGGCAGAATTCCAAACTTGCTTATAACGACATACACTGCTGCGAGGATAAAAAAGATTCCCCAGAATACTTTGCTACTTTTCATGATGCAACCTCTTTTCTTCTAATTTTTGAGTCAACGGTTTATAGTAATACCGCGATACATAGACCTTCTTGTGCGTGTTCAAAAACGCCACCACACTCGACGCCGTCAGATTGCGGTCAATAGAGTAAATCTGATCCGTATTTAAGATCGTGGATTTGGATACTCTCATAAAAACGCCCGGAAGCATATCTTCCAGCTCGTATAGTTTGTACCGGGTCTGATACATCTCATCCCGGGTGTGTGCGCTGATCCCGTTCTCGTCTGTCTCGAAAAACAAAATCTTGGACAATGTCACATAGTATTCCGTGTTCCCTTTATAAAGCAGGATCTTCTCGGAAGCGTTGGTGACATCCCGCACAGCGCGCTGCACGGCAGCGACCTGTTTCGTCAGCCCGCGGCAGCGGATAATCACTTCATCCTCCGCGGCGCTCTCGTCAATCTCAATTTTTATTTTCATCTCTGTAACTCCTTTGATGGTTCCAGTATAAAAAAAGAACCTCCCGGTGTAAACAGTTTTACACCAAGAGGTCATTTTCTCCGGGTAAGTGGTAACACTTTCCCGTTCCTGTCACATTAAAGTGTGTTTAACTTCTCTACGCCCGCATCCAGATAAGCGTTCTCCATCGTTGCAAACGCTCCCTTGTCTGCCTGCTCCGCAAACGCCGGATCAAGCGGAAGCTTTCCAAATACCGGGATCCCGAGCTCTTTTGCGACATCGTCGATATGACTCTCGCCAAACAGCTTGATCTCTTTTCCGCAGTCCGGACATTTCAGGTAGCTGAAATTCTCCACCAGACCGAGCACCGGCACATGCATCATCTCCGCCATGTTGTACGCCTTTTTCACAATCATCTGCACGAGTTCCTGCGGGGACGTCACAATCACGATTCCGTCTACCGGAAGCGACTGGAACACCGTAAGCGGTACATCGCCGGTTCCAGGCGGCATATCCACGAACAGATAGTCCACGTCTCCCCAGACTGTCTCGTTCCAGAACTGTTTTACCACACCAGCAATCACCGGACCTCTCCAGATGACAGGTGCCTCCTCGTCATCCAACAGCAGGTTGATCGACATGATCTTGATGCCGTTCTCCGTCTCCATCGGAACCATTCCATCGTCCGTTCCGTATACCTGTCCATGAATTCCGAACATCTTAGGAATCGACGGGCCGGTAATATCCGCATCCATGATGCCTACCTTGTATCCGGCGCGGTTCATCGCTGCAGCGAGTGATGCTGTGACAAATGATTTGCCGACGCCGCCTTTTCCGCTGACAACACCGATCACTTTCTTAACGTTGGATGCCGCATTCATCGGCTCCTTGGCAATTCCGCCGCCTGCTTTATTCTTCGCGTTGCTCGGACATCCCTCGCAGCTCTCCTTTGAGCAGCTGGATGCTCCGCTGCAATTACTGTTCTCTGGCATATTCTTTCCTCCTTAAATCGCTTACATCTTCTCTATCAGGCTTCTTTTTTCTCTCTGGCACGCTTTTCCTTTTCTGCAAAAATCGCCGCCAGCGACTCCGTGTAAGGCGCTCTCGCCACACCGTATTCGGTAACGATGCCTGCAATCAGCTCATGATCCGTCACATCAAATGCCGGGTTGAAGACCTTGACGCCCTCCGGTGCCATGCGCTCCTTGTACCACATTTCCGTGACTTCCTCCGCCGGACGCTGCTCGATCGTAATCCCGGCTCCGGTCGGCGTATTTAAGTCGATCGTCGACGTCGGCGCGCAGATATACACCGGCACACCGTAATACTTTGCCACCGCCGCCACCACAGAAGTACCGATCTTATTCGCCGCATCTCCGTTCGCCGCCACACGGTCACAGCCGACAAATACCGCATTAACCCAGCCGTTCTTCATGACTGTCGCCGACATATTGTCGCAGATCAATGTGACATCCACCCCGGAAGACTGCAGTTCAAATGCTGTCAGTCTGGCGCCCTGCAACAGGGGTCTGGTCTCATCCGCAAATACACGAAAATGATAACCGCGTTCCTCTCCCAGATAAATCGGTGCCGTCGCGGTGCCATATTTGCTTGTGGCAAGCTGTCCCGCATTGCAGTGCGTCAGGATGCCGTCCCCCGGCTTTACCAGAGTTAGGCCATGCTCTCCGATCATCCGGCACACCCAGATATCTTCCTCCTGGATCGCCACAGACTCCCGGTGCAGTGCCTCCTTGATCTGCGCTACAGTCTCCCCGCTGTGTGCCTCCACAACACGCTGCATCCGGTTTAACGCCCAGCTTAAGTTCACGGCTGTCGGACGCGAAGAATCCAGATACTCCTTCTGCCGTACAAACTCACGGTAAAATGTATCGTAGTCCTCGGTATCCATCTGTTTTGCCAGCACATAGATCCCGTATGCTGCCGCCACTCCGATCGCCGGTGCGCCGCGCACCTGAAGCAGATAGATCGCGTCCCAGATCTCCTGCGCCGTGTGAAGCGAAATGATCTCTATTTTTCCCGGCAGCTTCGTCTGGTCGATGATCACCACTGCATTGTTCTCATCATCCAGCCGCACGGTGTCATAATCCATAACATTCCTGCTCTGCTGTTCTCCCACACTTTCACTCCTTTATTCTTATTCATCACAGACTATTATACTCTCTTTTGGCGATGTTTCCAAGAAGGCTCCCTCTTTCTACGTGTTCTTTTTTGCGGACAAAAAAGGAATTGCCGCAATAAGCGTAGATCGTTTGAGTGATAAGTAATATTACGAGAAAAGACACACTTGGCAATTCCAACTGCATTTCCACATGAAATCCACAAGTGTGTCTCTTCTCGTAATATTACTTATTATTCCTAGTAGCGGAGTGCTTTTTTCAGTGCCATGGAAACCGCTGTTCCGATAACGAAACATACGATCGCCTCGACAACACCGTTCACACCGACAAATGCTGCGATAAACGGAATCACTTTCGTCATGCCAAACTGCTCACGCATTGTTCCTGCGAACAGGGTTATCAGTGTTCCCATAAAAAATGTGGTGTTCAGCAACGGACAGCAAAGGCTGGCAAGCGTTACCGAACCTGCGGAAGGCATTTTGGTCTTCTTCAGTCCCGCATAGATCAGTCCGGTCAGCCATCCGTCCAGAATACGTGTCGGCACACATACCAGAAATGTGAATACCGGGTTTACGCCCAGAAGGAGCGTACCAAACGCGCTCATTCCAAAACACTGGATAAAACTCGTGATACCGAACACGCCGCCTAAGATTGCTCCTGCCGCCGGTCCCAATGTTACAGCTCCTACCGCAACTGGTATGACAATCAGGGTAATCTCAAGACCCGCTGTCTTTATGTAACCAATCGGGGTAAAAGCCATGAGTAAGATGATGGCGACTAAAAGCGCCATCTCCACGAGATACTTCGTGGAAAATTTCGACTTCGTCATAGTCTTTTCCTCTTTTCTATACATTTTGTTTATGGTTCCTGTCTGCCAGGAACTTTTTGTATCTTTTGCAGTATATCACTATGTGAAATATTTATCAAGCGGTTGGCACCACAAGACCGCATTTTTTCCGCCAGGTTCCTGCCAGATACCTTCCCACGAAGCAGAGCACACGGAATACCCAGTCAATCACCATGGCAGCCCACACCCCGACTGCCATCCATCCCATGTGGACACCAAACACATAACTGAAGCCGATACGGAAGGTAATCATGGAAAAAATCGACACAACCATCGTGTATTTTACATCATTGCAGGCGCGGAGCATATTCGGCAGCACAAACGACGCCGGCCACAGGAAGATCGCCATTCCATCATGAATCATGACCAGAATGTAGGACAGGCGCGTCGTCTCCTCTCCCAGTCCATAGATCTGTAAAATCCACGGCAGCAGAAGTAAAATGATGCTGTTGATGACCGCCGTATAAAAATAGGTCTCTCCCAGCAGCTTTTTGGTGTAATAGCGCACCTGTCCTTCTTCTCCGGCTCCCACACAGCGTCCGATCACAGTAATCATCGCAAGGCTCATCGCCTGTCCCACAATACATCCCATGGAATCCAGACTGTTTGCCACCCCGTTCGCCGCGATCTGGCTGGTGCCGAACGCAGCTATGATGCTGACCACAAGCACACGTCCCAGCTGGAAGATACCGTTTTCAATTCCGCTCGGGATGCCGATAAAAAGAATCCGCTTCACAATCGTTGCGTCCACTTTAAATTTTCCTCTGGTGAGAAAGACCAGATTGTCCGGATTATGCAAAAGCGTAAAAAGCACCACTCCTGCCACACCGCGGGAAACCAACGACGGAATGGCGACTCCCGCTACTCCCAGTTTCAGCACATACACGCCGATTGCATTTCCCACAACGTTGATGACATTCATCAGCAGCGATATTTTCAATGTGATCTGCGCATTCCCCATCGAACGGTACAGCGCCGCACACGAGTCATACACTGCGAGAAGCGGAAATGAGAACACGGAGATAATGAGATAGATGATCGCATTCTGCATAACATCCGCCTCAATCTGTCCGAAGAATAATCCGAGGATCTGCCTGTGAAAAAGAAGTACCAGTACACTGATACCGATCGTGATCGCCGCCTCTGTAAACACAAGCTGTCTGGCAGACCGACAGGCTTCCTCTCTCCTTCCCGCACCGATACACTGTGACGTTACCACCGCACCGCCGGTCGCAAGCGCCGCCAGCACACTGATGATTAAGTTGTTAAACATGTCTACCAGCGACACGCCGGAAACTGCCGCTTCTCCCGCAGAAGAAATCATCATCGTATCTGCCATTCCCACGGTGATGGCAAGCGTCTGTTCTAAGATCAGCGGAATAATCAGTTTCCGCAAATCTTTTTTACTGAATAATCGATTTTCTGTTACTGTCTGTCTCACGTTCTTTCACTCCTTCGGAATGACAATAATACGCAAAACGGCAACTGTCAAGCTCGTGAAATAAAAACATAAAAACTCCCGCATGACAGACGCCACATCTGCCACGCGGGAGTTCTTTTCACCTATGTACTTTTCTTTGCTTATTTGCCAAGTTCTGCCTTTAACGCAGTGGTCAGTGCCGGAACGATCTTGTTGAGATCTCCTACCAGACCATAATCTGCAACGTCGAAGATCGGTGCATCCTCATCCTTGTTGATAGCAACGATGAGATCAGAATCCTCCATACCTGCAACGTGCTGGATAGCTCCTGAAATACCGATTGCGAAGTAGATCTGCGGACGTACTGTCTTACCTGTCTGTCCTACCTGTAAATCTACCGGCAACCAGCCGTTCTCCACTACGGCACGGGAGCAACTTACGGTACCGCCAAGTACCTCTGCCAGATCCTCGAGAAGCTTGAAGTTCTCCTTGGAACCAACACCACGTCCACCGGATACCAGGATCTTTGCATCCATGATGTTCGCTGTATTCTTAACAGCCTTTACAATGTTTAAGATCTCTACATATCTGTCATTCGGGGTGAATCCCGGATTGTACTCTACCACATTTGCCTTCGCGCCTGCAATCGGAGCGATCTTCTGCATAACACCCGGGCGTACAGTAGCCATCTGCGGACGGTTGTACGGGCACGCGATCGTTGCGATCGTGTTACCACCAAATGCAGGACGTGTCATAAGAAGCTGATTGTGCTGCTGCTCCTGTCCAGCTGCTGCGTTCAGCGGGAAATCGCCGATCTCAAGCATCGTACAGTCAGCAGTAAGACCTGTCTTCACACGAGCGGAAACAGTAGGTCCGAGGTCACGGCCGATTGCAGTTGCGCCAACCAGCATGATCTCCGGCTTGTACTCATTGATCACAGATGCCAGTGCATGTGCGTACGGCTCTGTTCTGTAGTCTTTTAACTGCGGATCGTCTACCACGATGACTCTGTCAGCGCCGTACTCAGCGAGCTGATCTGCCAGCTCCTTAACGCCGGAGCCAATCAATACTGCAGTTACTTCTGTGTTTAAATCCTTTGCCAGCTCTTTTCCTTTTCCAAGTAACTCGAAAGCAACGCCGTCTAATACGTTGTCAACCTGCTGTGCAAAGACAAATACTCCTTTATATTCTTCTAAACCCATTTTATTCACCACTTTTCCTTATATTTGTTAGATAATGTGCTTCTCTTTGAACTTGCCGATCAGGTATGCTACGGACTCATCCGGATCAAGGACAACCTTCTCGCCTGCGCCCTTACGTACCTTGTCAGATGCCTTTGCGATCTTTGTCGGTGATCCCTTTAATCCAAGATCAGAATCATCTACATCCTTAAGATCTGCTCTTCCCCATACGGTAACTTCCTTATCGTATGCGTCGAAGATTCCGCCCGGAGTCATGTAACGCGGCTGATTCAGTTCGGAAAGTGCTGTGATCAGGCACGGCATCTTTGCCTTTAACTCATGGTATCTGTCCTCGTACTGACGCTGAACAACGACATATTCTCCATCGATCTTGATGTCCTGTGCGTAGGAAATAACCGGAAGTCCCAGATGCTCTGCGATCTGCGGTCCTACCTGAGCGGTATCACCATCGATCGCCTGACGTCCGGTGATGATCAGATCGTAATCCAGATTGCGGAGTGCGCCTGCGATTGTGGTGGAGGTAGCCCATGTATCAGCTCCGCCTAACACACGATCTGTTACAAGGATTCCTTTGTCTGCGCCCATTGCCATTGCCTCACGAAGCACCTCGTCTGCCTTCGGAAGACCCATGGTAAGAACGGTTACTTCTGCGCCGTACTGCTCTTTTAATCTAAGTGCTGCCTCAAGACCTGCTTTGTCATCCGGGTTCATGATGGTAAGCATTGCAGCTCTGTCTAATGTACCGTCCGGGTTGAACTTAACGCCGCCCTTGGTATCTGGTACCTGTTTAATACATACTACGATATTCATGTATTTTTCACTCCTTATATTTTTATATTATGCCACGGATTACGACTATTTCAGTAATGCACCAGAGATAACCATTCTCTGAACCTCACTGGTTCCCTCGTAGATCTCTGTGATCTTTGCGTCACGCATCATACGCTCTACATCGTACTCTCTGATGTAACCGTATCCACCAAACAGCTGGACAACCTCTGTGGTAACAGCCATAGCAGTCTCTGCTGCGAACAGTTTTGCCTTTGCGGCCTCTACAGAATATACCTTCTGTGTTGCCTTTGCCATAGCAGCTTTGTATACAAGAAGCTGTGCAGCCTCAATTCTTGCAGCCATGTCAGCCAGCTTGAACTGTGTATTCTGCTGCTGGGCAATCGTACGGCCGAACTGTTTTCTCTCCTTGGTGTATGCGATTGCGCGGTCTAATGCGCCCTCTGCGATACCAAGTGCCTGAGCAGCAATACCGATACGTCCGCCATCCAGTGTGTGCATAGCGATCGGGAATCCCTTGCCCTCTACGCCAAGCAGGTTCTCCTTCGGGATTCTGCAATCCTCGAAGATCAGCTCGTATGTAGATGATCCGCGGATACCCATCTTCTTCTCCTTGGTTCCGAAGGAGAAGCCCGGAGCTCCCTTATCTACGATAAATGCAGAGAAGTTCTTCTTCTTTCTGCCTCTCTTATCCTCTGTTACGCTTGTGATTGCGATTACGATGTAAACATCTGCAACCTTACCATTTGTGATGAAGCACTTAGAGCCGTTCAATACCCACTCGTCTCCGTCTAATACAGCCTTGGTCTGTGCGCCCTGCGCATCGGTTCCTGCACCCGGCTCAGTCAGTGCGAATGCACCGAGCTTCTCGCCTGTTGCAAGCGGCTTAACGTATTTCTGCTTCTGATCCTCTGTACCGTAGGTCATAATCGGATCAATGCAGAGAGAAGTATGTGCAGAAACAACAACACCTGTTGTAGCGCATACCTTGGACAGCTCCTCTACGCACATTACATAGGTGAGCGGGTCACAGCCCTGTCCGCCGTACTCCTTCGGTACCGGGATGCCCATGAAGCCGAGCTTCTGCATCTTCTTCACGTTCTCAACCGGGAATTCCTCTGTCTCATCTACTTCCTGGGCGAGAGGCTTTACCTCGTTCTCAGCGAACTCTCTGAACAGGGAGCGCGCCATTTCATGTTTCTTGTCTAAAGTGAAATCCATGATATCATTTCCTCCATTATTACCTTATATTTTACTGAGCATCAACCGGGGTCTTTGTACGGTCAGCATTGTATACATAGAATCCCTTGCCGCTCTTTGCGCCAAGATTGCCGCCGCGAACCATCTTGCGGATTAACGGGCATGCGCGGTACTTGCTGTCGCCTGTCTCTTTGTAGAGAACATCCATGATTGCAAGGCAGATATCCAGACCAATGAAATCACCTAACTCAAGCGGTCCCATCGGATGGTTTGCACCGAGTTTCATTGCTGCATCGATGCCTGCAATATCAGATACACCTTCCATCTTAATGAAAGCTGCCTCATTGATCATTGGGATTAAGATACGGTTTACAACGAAGCCTGCTGCCTCATTTACCTGTACCGGAGTCTTGCCGATCTCTACGGAGATCTTCTTGATCGCCTCAACGGTCTCTTCCGGTGTATTCACACCTGCGATAACCTCGATTAACTTCATACGGTCTGCCGGATTGAAGAAATGCATACCTACCATTGGACGGGTCAGTCCATTGCCGATCTCTGTGATGGAAAGGCTGGATGTGTTGGATGCAAAAATACACTCTGGCTTTGCAATCTTATCCAGCTCCTGGAATGTAGTCTTCTTAACGCCCATATCCTCGAAAGCCGCCTCTACGATGAGGTCACAATCCTTGCAAAGGTCTTCCTTTAAGCCTGGGGTAATCTTTGCGAGAATGCCGTCTACTGCTTCCTGTGTCATTTTTCCTTTCTCGACAAGTCTTGCATAGCCTTTCTTGATCTTCTCTTTTCCGCCGTCAGCCCACTCCTGCTTGATGTCGCAGAGTGCTACTTCATATCCGTCTACCTGGGCAAATGCTTTTGCAATACCCTGTCCCATTGTTCCTGCACCAATAACTCCAACTTTCATGTCAGTACCTCCTGAAATATCATATATATTCTAATAACTGATTCTATGCCTTTTAATAAAATAAGAACAAAGATTCCTATTACGCAAAGCAAGAACTTCTCCGGTGCCGCCCACAGGCTGGCGCCGGTTCAGAAGTTCTCATAACTGCATTAGTCTCTCTCAACGATGGTAGAGCATCCCATACCACCACCGATGCACAGAGTAGCAAGACCTCTCTTTGCGTCTCTCTTCTGCATCTCATGTAATAAGGTAACAAGGATACGGCATCCGGAAGCTCCTACCGGGTGACCAAGTGCGATTGCACCGCCGTTTACGTTTACCTTGGACATATCAAACTTCAGATCTCTTGCAACTGCAACAGACTGTGCTGCGAATGCCTCGTTTGCCTCGATCAGATCCATATCATCGATGGTAAGTCCTGTTCTCTCGAGTACCTTTCTGGTAGATGCAACAGGTCCGACACCCATGATCTCAGGCTCTACTCCGCCGAGTGCTCCGGCTACCCATGTTGCCATCGGCTTAACGCCAAGCTCTTTTGCCTTCTCCTCGCTCATAACAACGATTGCAGCTGCACCATCGTTAATACCGGAAGCGTTACCTGCGGTTACCAGTCCGCCCTCTTTGCCGGAGCAGCATTTTAACTTGGACAGTGACTCAGCTGTTGTGCCAGGACGCGGTCCCTCATCTTTTGCGAACATAACGGTCTCTTTCTTAACCTTAACCGGAACCGGAACGATCTCGTCATCGAACTTGCCCTCAGCAATTGCCTTCTCGCACTTCTGCTGGCTGTTTGCAGAGAACTCATCGAGTTCTTCTCTTGTAAGACCATACTTCTCACATACGTTCTCAGCTGTGATCATCATGTGATAATGGTTGAATGCATCAGTAAGTGCATCGTTTACCATGGTATCAATGATGGTCGCATTGTTCATACGATATCCAAAACGAGCCTTCGTCATGGCATAAGGAGCCATGGACATGTTCTCCATACCACCTGCAACAACGATATCTGCCTGACCAGCCAGAATCATAGTAGCTGCTTCATTGACACATTTCAGTCCGGAACCACATACAACGTTCAGAGTAACTGCCGGTACTTCGATCGGAAGTCCTGCCTTGATGGAAGCCTGACGTGCAACGTTCTGTCCCTGTGCTGCCTGGATAACACATCCCATCAATACTTCATCTACCTGCTCCGGCTTCACGCCAGCTCTGTTCAATGCCTCTTTGATTACGATTGATCCCAGCTCTGCTGCCGGAGTATTGCTCAGTGCTCCACCCATCTTGCCGATAGCGGTACGGCATGCGCCTGCTAAAACTACTTTCTTTGCCATTTTGAATTCTCCTTTCAGTTTTACACAAAACCCCGCGTGTACGGGGAATTTGTTCCTCTTTAAAAATAATTTTGCCGAAAAACGCTGTTAATTTTTTAACAATCTTTTTGCTAAAAAAAATAAATTCAACTTTGCAGTTAAAATTTATGTTTCTCCCTCTTTTTTTCACAAGGTGCATTTTAAATAATCGGCGTTTTTACTAGCTTTTTAATACTTTTTCATGCTACCATATTTCACTCTTAAATGCAATAACTTTCTTCTTTTTTCATCTTTCTAATGTTTTCTTTACGCTCCTTTTTCCCCCTCTATACGCCTGTTTTACAGTCTTTTTTTGTTAAAAATTTATCATGCAAATTTTATTTTCCAAACAAAAACAAAGCGATTCTTGTGTACTTTTCACAAAAATCGCCCTGCTGCCATTCTGCGGTTTTCCGCACTTTTTTCACTTCTAATAGAATACATGGTTTCCAATTACGGTTCCCTGTATGATGCCGTTATTCTGTCTGAAATACAGGCAGCCTACCGTAATATTGCCGTTTAACACATCCTGCGCCGCCTGAAGGCAGCTTCCGTCCACACCCGTTTCCAGACGGTACGCCAGTCTGCCGCTCGCCACCGGCGAGAACTGACCGCTCTGGTAGATCACACCCGAGACAGAGTTCGGAAAATACGAGCTCTTCACACGGTTTATCACGACGCTTCCGACCGCGAGCTTCCCGTCGTAGGATTCTCCGCCCGCCTCGCACTGGATGATTGCTCCAAGCAGGTACTGGTCACTGTCCGTCGGCACATAGACCACGGTGGAGGTATCCTCCTTCTCCTGCTCCTTAATCGCCGCCAGACGCGCAGCGTCCTCCTTCGCCTTCTGGATCTCCAGCTGCTTCTCGTACTCGACCATCTGGTTGATCTTATCCTCCAGGTCCGCGACGTTGGACTGCGCATCCGCCAGATCTTCCTGCGTCTGCGCCAGATTCGCCTTGGTGGTGTTGATGAGACTGCTGACGTTCGCCTGCTTTTTCTTCATGTCATCCTGCATCGCCACCAGCTCAGTCATGTCGCTCTCCAGATCTTCCTTCTGGGCGGCTATCTGCTCCTGCAGATCCTGATATTCCACAAGCTTTTTTCTGTCGTAGGCGTTGATGTTGGTAATATATTCTGTGCGGTTCAGGAAGTCGGAAAAAGATTCCGCCTCCGCAAGCATCTGCCATACCGGCGTGCTCCCGTTCTCATACATGAACTGAATCCGCAGCTTCATATCCTCATACTGTTTCGCAGACTGTGCCTCCGCCGCAGCCAGATCCTCCTTCGCCTGGTCAATCTCCCCCTGTTTGTCCGAAATCTGCCCCTCCAGGTCATTGATCTGTGCGACAATATCAGAAAGCTGACCGTTTAATCCGCTAAGATCCGACTCCAGTGCGTCCTTTTTGCCGGAGATGTCATTGACGGTATCCTCGGCATCCTTTTTCTGATCTTTCAGATCCTCAATCTGATTCTTCGCATCATTTATGTTGTCCTGTGTCGTCTCGGCATAAGATGTATTTGCCAGAAGCAGGCACATTACCAGCGCCGCTCCTGCCACGCGTCTCCACGGAATCTGTATCATAAGTACCTCTTTCTCCGGAAAAGTAGGATTTTCTTTCAAAAACCCCCGTTCTAAGAGTATCATATCAGATTGTATTTCAGCTTTCAATATGCTATCATAGAGGGAAGATAAAGAGGATTTTGGTATGACAATACCGGAAGAGGGGGAGATAAGCATGCAATTTGTCAAAACTGCTGATCTAAAGCCCGGTATGCGCCTTGCAAAGCCAATCTACAACAGGATGGGGGTTCTGTTATACGAACGGGATACAAGGCTCACGATCCAGGGTATTAACAGTATTGAGAATTTTGGTCTGATCGGCATTTTTATTCTGGAGCCGGCTGAACCGCTGCCGCCGCTTTCGCGGGAAGATCTGGAGTTTGAACAGTTCCAGACCATCTACATGTTCAAGTTAAAGGACAACATGGACAAGCTTGTCGACAATCTTGTCCCGTCCACACTGCTCTCGCTGGTCGATGATATCCAGCGGCATTACGGCAGTCTTGACCACAAGCTGAATTTTACGCAGACACTCCGCAGTTCCGCGGACTTTGTATACAAACACTCGATCAGTGTCGGTATCCTATCCGCAATGATCTCCAATGAGATGCAGCTCCCGGCAGAAGATATCCGGGCGCTGATCACGGCTTCCCTGCTGTATGATTTCGGTTATCTGTATGTTCCGCAGGCCATCCTCGACAAGGGCGACGACCTCTCGGACAGCGACCGGAATTTTATCCAGATGAATCTGGAACGCGGTTATGAATCAATCCGCCCGCGCTATGAGGAGTGCAATCTTCCGAAGATTTCCTTAGAGATTATCCAGCAGTTCATCTTCCAGAAGAGTCAGACCTTAAAGATCAAGGATCCTTCCCCGGAGACACGTCTGCTCTGTGATATTTTAAAGGTGGCAGATCAGTTTGACCGGCTTACCGCCATGAATATTAACAATCCGCCGGTCTCAGAGGTTGCCGCGATGTCTTTTTTGCGCAGACACAGCCGGACCTACAATCCGCGCGTCGTTGCCGCACTGGCGGAATGCATCCACATTCTCCCGACCGGCGCGTGCGTTGATCTCTCCGACGGTGAGAAGGCGCTTGTCCTCGTGGAAAATGCCGCGGATTTTACCCGCCCGATGATCTTAAAGTTCTCCAACAATATGATCTACGATCTGAGTGATCCGGTCATCGGAGATTCCCTGCGTGTGACGGACATCATGAAAACCATGGACAACCGGATTGCGATCGACGAGGAGGCGCTCGAGCATTTTGTCGCAGACCAGTACATCCGTGAGACGGCTGACCGTTTCCGGCAGAAAAAGCTTGCCATCGCACAGCGCAAGCAGAAAGCTGCCCAGAAGAAGAGCATGGATGATCTTTTGGACAATGCCAGAGTGCTTACACCGCCGCCCATTGCACCGGTACCGGAAGAGGACGCTTCCCCGATCAGGAAAGCTCCCCGCAAGCGTGTGAAACTGGTTTAATATTTTATGTGCAGGGTGGGAACGGCGTATCGTTCCCCCTGCAGCCCGGTGTGAAGCATTCTAACCGCCAAATCCGGCATTTCTAGCCGCATCGTGTTTGACATTCTCGATGATCCGTGTCTTTCCAAGTTTTGAGCACTCCACGAGGTGTGTCCGCAGGTTGCAGACAATTTTAGGACTTTCGTGTGTATCCCTTACTGTCATCGCTGAACAAAACATAACCGCGCGAAGCCGATGTCTGAGCAGGTATCTGCCGTGTCTTCAATAGCAGATGCCTGCGAGTTTCGGTTCGCGCGGTTTTATATTGTCTGTGAAGCGCTGACATTAGGGACACCAGGAAGTCCGCCCATTGTCTGCAACCTGTCGGACACATCCTGTGGATTGCCAAAACGTGGCAAAGACACAGAATAAAATGTCAAACACGACGTGGAAGAAATGCTCGTATTTTGCTTCAAGGATGCTTCACACCGGGCTGCATCCGGAACTTATATCCTCCCCCCTGCATATACAGCGCGGTTATTTTGCTTCCACATAAGGATTGTTTTCCGCCATCCGACGCGCCTGACGCGGAGTACAGTGGTAACGCTCCTTAAACATCCGGTAAAAAAGCTTCTGATTAAAGAAGCCATGCCGCTCCATGATCTCCTGTACCGGATCGTCCGTGTGCAGCAGATCCTGATAGATATAATTGAGCCGCACCTGATTTACATAGCGCATAAACGAGCTTCCGGTGCTCTGCTTAAAGAACCGGCAGAAGTATTCCCGGTTGAGCCCCAGTTCATCCGCTGCTTCCTGCAGCGTCATTTCTTCCCTGTAGTGATGATCCACATACGTACAGATCTGCTCCAGCCGCTCCATATTGCCCGCCCTCGTCTGCGTTGCCACCAGGGAGACCGGTTCGGAAAAATGTTCCACCAGACATGCCAGCAATTCCAGAATCCGCGCCGTGCTTTTTAACCGGTATGTCTCATTCTGATTTACATAAAGCACCGTCAATTCTTTCAGATACCCACAGATCTCATTGTAATATTCCTGCTGTCCAGGAAGGAGACGCTGCCCCGCACAACGGATCGCAAAAGGTTCCGTCTCCGGCAGATAGCGCCGCAGAAGCTGCCTTGACACGTGGATACAGATTCCCATCGTCTGCGGCAGCGCATAGATCACCTCGTGAATTCTGGCATAGTCCATCACAATCGCGTCCAGCGGATTCAGCTCGTATTCCTCGCCCTCCATATGTACGGTGGCATGTCCGTTTAAGATGTAGAGAATCTCCATCTCCCGGTGCCAGTGAAACGGAGAGTTATGATCCATCGTAACAAACCGGATATCAAAGCCGACATCCGGTTCGAGTGTGACATTTTCATATGTATTTTTCTGTTCTTCCATTTTTTTCTCCCAAAAGTCAATATCACCCAACTTTTTACTAATATCTTATCTATAATATTACCATATTTCCGTGTATTATAATAGCTGTCAAAGGGAAAACCTTTGATGAACAAGCAAAAATGTACCAATTCAATAAAGGAGGAAATGATTATGTTAGCAAAAATCAAAGCATTCTTCATGGAGAATATCGACGGAGTCGCAATGGGTGTTGAAGCAATGTACGGAGTTGACATTCATCCATATTACAACTAATCCCGGAGCAACGCCATGACAACAGAAAATTTTACCAAAAAAGAGCCTGTAACGGTGCGATGAGTTTTCATCCATCCGTGTACAGGCTCTTTCTTATTTCATAGGAAATACATTGGCACATTAATGTATGAAAGCGTACCCTTCCTATGAAATAAAAACCGCTCGCGCGCGGATGCGCAGCTCGCGGTATGGAAAATATCGCTTTGCGAACCGCTCGCGCGCGGAGAATCTCGCAGGCGAGATTCTTTTTTTGTTTATAAATTCTTCACTTTCGCAATATCAACCGGAGTCAGCGTATCCATCGCTGTCTCAAGGCTTCTTGCAAGTGCGTTTGCCGTATCCATCGCTGTGATACAGTACACGCCGGTCTCGATCGCATTTCGGCGGATCAAAAAGCCGTCGCGCGTCTTGTCTCCATTGCCCTGTGTCGGGGTATCGATCACAAGATCAATCTTATGACCAAGGATCAGATCCATGACGTTCGGGGATTCCTGTGTGATCTTATTGACACGCAGCGCATTTACCCCATGCTCCTGCAAATATTTTGCGGTACTTCTGGTCGCGTAGATCTTGTAGCCGAGCGCTTCAAAGCGCTTTGCAACACCAACGGCCTCCGGCTTGTCCGCATCCTTTACCGTCATAATCATCTGCTTATATTTCGGCAATGTCACGCCGGCACCAAGGAACGCCTTATACAATGCCTCGTTGAATGTCTTTGCAATACCAAGGCACTCACCCGTGGACTTCATCTCCGGTCCAAGGGAAATCTCCGCTCCGCGCAGCTTCTCGAATGAGAATACCGGCATCTTGATGGCAATGTAATCAGCCGTCGGTGCAAGTCCCGGCTCATAGCCAAGTCCGCGGATTGTGTTTCCGATAATGACCTTCGTTGCGAGATCGACAATCGGAATACCGGTCACCTTGCTGATGTACGGCACGGTTCTTGAAGATCTCGGGTTTACCTCGATGACATAGACCTCTTCATTCATCGCAATAAACTGGATGTTGATGAGTCCGATGACATGCAGTGCCTGTGCCAGGCGCTTCGTATATTCCACGATCGTCTCTTTTACATGATCGCTGATCGTCGGTGCCGGATAGACGGAAATACTGTCTCCTGAATGGACACCGGTTCTCTCGATATGCTCCATGATACCCGGAATCAGGATGTCCGTTCCGTCGCATACGGCATCGACCTCGATCTCCTTGCCCTGCAGATATTTGTCAACAAGGATCGGGTGATCCTGTGCAATCCGGTTGATGATGCCGATGAATTCCTCGATCTCATCATCGTTAAATGCAATCTTCATGCCCTGTCCGCCGAGTACATAGGACGGGCGCACAAGCACCGGATAGCCCAGTCGGTTCGCCACTTCCTTCGCTTCCTCCGCGGTAAATACCGTTCCGCCTGCCGCTCTCGGAATTTTGGTCTTCTCAAGAATCTCATCGAAGAGCTCACGATCCTCCGCAGCGTCGACGTCCTCCGCCTTGGTTCCGAGGATCTTCACGCCCATCTTCATCAGGCTCTCCGTCAGCTTGATCGCAGTCTGTCCACCAAACTGCACCACCGCACCGTCCGGCTTCTCAAGCTTTACGATGGCTTCCACATCCTCCGGTGTCAACGGCTCAAAGTACAGCTTATCCGCAATATCAAAGTCTGTCGATACGGTCTCCGGGTTGTTGTTGACGATGACGGTCTCCCAGCCTTCTTTTGCGAATGCCCAGGTACAATGTACGGAGCAGTAATCAAACTCGATTCCCTGTCCGATACGGATCGGTCCGGAACCAAGTACCAGCACCTTCTTGTTCGGGTGCGTCTCTTCCGCCTCATTCTCGCTGCCGAATACGGAATAGTAGTACGGTGTGGTCGCCTCGAACTCCGCCGCACAGGTATCTACCATCTTATATGCTGCCACGATACCGTTAGCGTAGCGCATATCGTGGATCTCTGTCTCGGTCTTGCCGGTCAGTTCTGCGATCACCTTATCCGGGAACTCAATTCGTTTTGCCTCTTTTAACAGTTCTACCGTAAGCGGCTCGCTCTTTAACTTCTGCTCCATCTCAACCAGGATTGCCAGCTTATCGATGAACCACTTATCAATCTTGGTAATATCGTGAATCACATCGTAATCCATACCACGGCGCAGTGCCTCTGCGATCACCCAGATTCTCCGGTCATCCACAACGTGAAGCTGTTTTACCAGTTCCTCTCTGGAAAGTCCGGTAAAATCATAGGACATCAGACTGTCCACATGCTGCTCCAGGGAACGGATTGCCTTCATCAATGCTCCCTCAAAGTTATTGCAGATACTCATAACCTCTCCGGTTGCCTTCATCTGAGTGGTCAGTGTACGTTTTGCGGTAATGAATTTATCGAACGGCAGTCTCGGAATCTTGACAACGCAGTAGTCGAGCATCGGCTCAAAGCTTGCGTAGGTTTTTCCGGTGATGGCGTTCTTAATCTCGTCAAGCGTATAGCCAAGTGCGATCTTTGCTGCAACTTTTGCAATCGGATAACCGGTCGCCTTGGATGCAAGCGCGGAGGAACGGGACACACGCGGGTTTACCTCGATGACACAATACTCAAAACTCTCCGGATTGAGTGCATACTGCACGTTACATCCGCCCGTGATATTTAATTCAGATATAATATTTAAAGCAGAGGTACGGAGCATCTGATATTCCTTGTCGCCCAGCGTCTGTGACGGTGCGACTACGATGGAATCGCCGGTATGCACGCCGACCGGATCAATGTTCTCCATGTTACATACCGTGATGCAGTTGCCATTCGCATCACGCATTACCTCATACTCGATCTCTTTCCAGCCTGCGATGCAGCGCTCCACGAGTACCTCTCCGACACGGCTTAAGCGGAGTCCGTTTGTCAGAATCTCGATCAGCTCGGTCTCGTCGTGTGCAATACCGCCGCCGCTTCCTCCAAGCGTATACGCCGGACGAAGCACAACCGGATAACCGATGGTATTCGTAAACTTAATGCCATCCTGCACATTGTGCACAACCTCGGATGCCGCACAAGGCTCTCCGATCTTCTCCATCGTGTCTTTAAATGCCTGACGGTCTTCCGCCTTGAAAATAGTCTCTGCAGTCGTACCGATCAGCTTCACACCGTACTTATCCAGAATTCCTTTCTCGGAAAGCTCCATGCCGAGGTTTAATCCGGCCTGTCCGCCAAGGGTCGGGAGGATAGAATCCGGTTTTTCTTTTGCAATGATCTGCTCTAACACCGGCACGGTGAGCGGCTCGATGTAGACCTGATCCGCAATGTCTTTATCCGTCATGATAGTTGCCGGGTTGGAATTGACCAGAACGACTTCCACGCCCTCTTCCTTCAGGGAACGGCATGCCTGTGTTCCTGCATAGTCGAACTCCGCCGCCTGTCCGATGACGATCGGACCGGAACCGATTACAAGTACCTTCTTAATCTCCTGATTTCTTGGCATTATTTCGCTCCTCCCATCATGTTGATAAATCTGTCAAACAGATATGCTGAATCCTGCGGTCCCGGACACGCTTCCGGATGGAACTGCACCGTGAAAATGTTCTTGCCGACATAGGAAAGTCCCTCGTTCGTTCCGTCGTTGACATTGACGAACGCCGGTGTTGCCACCTTCGGATCCAGGGTATCGGTGTCTACCACGTAGCCGTGATTCTGTGAAGAAATGTAGACGCGGTTCGTCGCCAGATCCTTGACCGGATGGTTGCCTCCGCGGTGTCCGTACTTCATCTTGTGCGTGTCAGCCCCCGTTGCAAGCGCCATGAGCTGATGTCCCAGGCAGATTGCAAAAATCGGCGTATCGGATTCATACAGCTTGCGGATCTCTGCAATGATCTCTTTGCACTCTTTCGGGTCTCCCGGTCCGTTGCTTAACATAATGCCGTCCGGGTTCGCTGCCAGAATCTCCTCCGCAGAAGTATGTGCCGGGTATACCGTCACCTCACAGCCTCTCTCTCGTAAGGACTGGGCAATATTGCGCTTTGCTCCCAGGTCAAGAAGCGCCACTTTTTTCGTCTCAGGGGCATTTCCCTGCTTTTTTAATACTCGTTTTTCCGTACAGGTAACTTTATCTACCACGTTGCCTGTCGTGTATGCTTTTAATTTAGGAATGATTTCTTCTATATTATAGTTCTCATTCGTCGTGATCATACCGTTCATCGTTCCCTTCTCACGAAGGATCTTGGTAAGCGCACGCGTATCAATTCCGGCAATTCCCGGAATATCGTATTTTGCGAGAAAATCCTGAATCGTCCCCTCGCACCGGAAATTGCTCGGCATTCTGGACAGTTCCCTCACGATATAACCGTCCGGCCACGGCCGTCCCGACTCCATATCCGGCGTGATTCCGTAATTTCCAATCAGCGGATAGGTCATCACGACTGCCTGTCCCGCATAGGACGGATCGGTCAGAACCTCCAGATAACCGGTCATCGATGTGTTAAACACGATCTCACTGATGACCTCTCTGGTGGAACCAATACTGGTTCCTGTAAATACATTCCCATCTTCGAGTATCAAAAAAGCTTTCATTCGTCTCCCTGTCCTTTCACTTTTTTCCCAAAAAAAAAAACGTTTCCGTTTTTCTTCTTTTTTTCAGAACGCACATGCACACGGTGTGTGATGCATCGTCTTCGTGCCATTATGGGCAGTGCTATGCCTTTTTCCTAAATTGTAAAAAGTTTATCATATCACAGGATATTTTTCAACCTTTTTCCGGAACCAAATAATGTATAATTTTTACACTGTGGTGTATAAAAATTATACATTATGGCTAAAAGCACTTACTCTGCGCTATATTGCTCCCACAGATCGCTATCCGTCCGGTACGGTTCCAGTTCCTCCATCGTCCACTGCGTGGAATCCCAGCCGTGCATAATCAGTCCTTCATCGTAATAATGATAGGTAAGATTCACATAAATATCATTTTTGCAGAGGACATAGTTGCTGTAATATCTCCCGTCCAGAATCTCCCCGTCCATCGTCTGTCCCGCCATCTGGGCGGTAAATGCGGGCGCATCGTTGAAAGAATCCGACTTCTCACAGATTTTTTCATAATAAGCCTCCGCAAATGTATCATCCGAACGCAGTACGTCCTCAACCTCATATCGCTCTGCCGTGGCAAGATTGATGACTCTTGTGCGCAGGTCACAAAACTCGCCCCACATACTTCCGTTAAAATAGTGATCCTGAAATGCCACGCACAGAATCTCATCACTCATATACGTGATCTCATAATCCACATAACATGCCAGATACGGGTAGTCTTCATCCAGATACAGATATTCCGGCTGCGGCTCCGGATACATGGTATCCAGCTGCGCACAGGCGGCATTCCGCAGAAGCTCATTTACTCCGGTCGCATCTCTTCCATCCGCATAGGTAATAACCGGATACGAAACATCGTACTCCTCAAATCCGTCTTTCCGCTGATTCGGGACCTCGATATGCTGTGCGGTAACCGTATAGGAAAGCTGATCTGCCACATAAATGTCATCCTGTGTGACAAAAAAGTCCTTTCCCAGAGAATCCGGCAGTTCTAATACCTCACGTTCCTCCCCGGTGTCTTCTACCGCCGTATCGTCCTCCGTATAGCTGCCATCTTCCCCGTCTCTGTCCGCCTCTGCAGACGGCTCATTCCACGTCAACGTATCCTGCACGGTACGGTTGACCGCGTGAAAAAGAATGAACGCCGGCACGGTCACAAGCAGCACGGCACCAGCTATGACCGCCAGCACAATCCACAGCAGAGCACGGCTCTTTTTTTGAGGTGCTGTCTGCTGACCGTAACTCTCTCCGTACCCCTGTCCATATCCTGTGTTCTGATAGGACTGCTGACCGTAACTCTGTCCGTAGCCCATATTCTGATTCTGCTGCTGGCTGTAGCCCTGTCCATACCCTGTGTTCTGATATTGCTGCTGACCATAGTCCTGTCCGTAGCCTGTGTTCTGATTCCGGTACGCCTGCGGCTCCGGCGTAGGCTGCTGCTCTGTCGCAAACGACGGCTCCGGCGTAGGCTGCTGCCCTGCCGCAAACGGCTGCTGCCCCGGCGCGGTCTGCTGTCCTGTCACAGACGACTGCTGCCCCGGCGCGGTCTGCTGCTCTGTCGCAAACGACGGCTCCGGCGTAGGCTGCTGCCCTGTCACAGACGACTGCTCCGGCGCACCCGCTGTCGCTGTATACTGCATCCACTTCCCTGGAATCTTTATCTCTTCTCTTGCAATACTGCGCCCGACAGTCGCAAACTCCTCCATCTCGCGCAGCACTTCCGCCTCCAGTCCCCGATGCTGGAAATTCAGCCCTGCGTAGAGAAGCGTGACCGCACCCGCCGCATCGATCGCACCGACGGCGCACATCTGGTCATTGTCATCAAACGCTCCAAATAAAAAGAGCTTATTTTTACATGATTCCACCCATAGATGGTCTTCATCTGCATAGCGTTTGAAATCCTCTATCTCTTTCGGATTCGCCACATACGGCTGCTCCATCCTGCTGTATGTCTCCATCACCAGCGCTGCCGCCGGTCGGAGTTCATACGCATACAACTGTCTGATTTTCATTTTTACCGCCACTCCTCATTTTCTTCTTTCTCTTTTATACTATCATACCTGGCGGCTTCCCGCCACGACTTTTCTCACCTGTTTCTGACACGCACCGGCGCACTCAAACGATATGTAAAAAGAATCTCGCTTGCGAGATTCTCCGCGCGCGAGCGGTTCGCAAAGCGATATTTTCTTTACCGCGAGCTGCGCATCCTCGCGGAGCGTTTTTTATTTCATAGGAAGGTTCTGCTTTCACACATGAAGGCAGCACGGTATTTCCTATGAAATGAAAAAAGCTGCCGCTTCACGATTTCTCGGTTATGCGACAACTTTTCTCTGCTCTCTTTGTTATTTCGCGTAGTCGGTTACTCTCGATTCACGAATTACATTTACTTTAATCTGTCCTGGGTATTCCATTTCCGCTTCAATCTTCTTGGAAATATCACGCGCCATCAATACCATATCTGCATCGCTGACCTGTTCTGGAACAACCATAACTCGAATCTCCCTGCCTGCCTGAATAGCAAATGACTTCTCTACGCCCTTAAATCCGTTTGAAATATCCTCTAACTGTTTTAATCTGTTTGAGTAGGTCTCTAATGTCTCTCTTCTCGCTCCAGGTCTTGCCGCACTGATCGTATCAGCCGCCTGTACAATACATGCAATCAGAGACTCCGGCTCCACGTCACCATGATGTGCTTCCACAGCATTGATGATAATCGGTGATTCCTTGTACTTTCTACACAAATCCACACCAATCTGAATATGGGAACCTTCCATATCATGATCTACTGATTTTCCAATATCATGCAGTAAACCTGCACGTTTTGCAGTTCTGACATCCACACCGATCTCAGCAGCCAGCAATCCGGATAACTGGGCTACTTCGATGGAATGCTTCAATGCATTCTGTCCATAACTCGTCCGGAACTTCATTCTGCCGAGCAATCGGACAAGTTCCGGATGAATTCCGTGAACTCCAACCTCTAAGGTTGCAGCCTCACCTTCTTCACGGATCATTGTCTCGACTTCCTTCTGTGCCTTTTCGACCATCTCCTCAATTCTGGCCGGATGAATACGTCCGTCCACAATCAGCTTCTCCAAAGCAATGCGGGCAACTTCCCTTCTGATCGGATCAAATCCAGATAAGATTACTGCCTCCGGTGTATCATCGATAATCAGATCCACACCGGTGAGTGTCTCGAGCGTGCGGATATTACGTCCCTCACGTCCGATAATTCTACCCTTCATCTCGTCATTCGGAAGCTGGACAACCGAAATGGTTGTCTCAGCGACGTGGTCAGCCGCACATTTCTGAATCGCTGTCACCACATATTCCTTTGCCTTCTTGTCCGCCTCTTCCTTGGCTCTGTGTTCCATTTCTTTGATCAATTTTGCAGTATCAAGTTTTACATCTTCTTCAACGGTTTTTAAGAGATATTCCTTTGCCTGTTCGGAGGTTAATCCGGAGATTCTTTCCAGTTCCTGTAACCGCTCTTCATTGAGCTTTGCGACCTGCGCTTTCTGTTTGTTGATCTCTTCTTCCTTTGCAGCAAAACCCGCTTCGCGTCTCTCGATTGACTCAAGTTTCTTGTCCAGATTCTCTTCCTTCTGTACAACACGACGCTCGCTGCGCTGAATCTCTGCCCGGCGTTCTTTTACTTCCTTATCCAGATCGTTCTTCACACGAATGGATTCTTCCTTCGCCTCAAGCATTGCCTCGCGCTTCTTGGTCTCCGCTGTCTTCACCGCCTCATCAATAATCTCTCTTGCCTTCTCTTCTGCGTTCCCAATCTTGGCTTCCGTCACCTTCTTATGGTAAGCAGATGTAACAAAATAGACCACGATGGCAGTCACTGCGATAGCAACAACAACAGCAATCACTGTCTCCACAGGAGCACCTCCTTTATTAAGTTTTCATTGTACATATAACACATATAACATAAAAACATAATCGTTATCTGTCATAAATTACAACACATAAATTTTATTCTATTTCATGAATTATGTCAAGTGAATAACTATACAATATGCATAATATTGCATTTCATTTTTACAAAAATACAAGATATTGTACTGAAATTTATTTTAAAATTCGTCGGAAAAATGCTCTTCGCGCATCACTGCAAGAATATCACTGCTCTTAAAACCGCGCCTCATGAGGAACTGATACATCCGCTGCTGTTCCCTGCGGTCTGCCTGCGCCGCATCGTAGTGCCGCTTCTCTAAAAGCTCCGCAATCTGTGCCCGCTCATCCGACACAAACTCCTCCGCAAGTGCCTGCTCAATCTGCTCCCGCCCTACCCCCTTTTTCATGAGGTCCATCTTTAAGCGCTGGCTGCTCTTCTTCTGCTGGTGATAGCGGATATACTGCTTCGCATAACGCAGGTCATCGATATAGTGATACTGCTTTACATACTCCACCGCCGCCGCAACACACTCCTCGGGATAACCGTTCTGGCGGAGCTTTTCACAGAGTTGCGACTCCGTGCGGTCCATGCGCTCCAGCAGAAACAGTGCACGCTTTTTGGCTCTCTTTCCGACAATCTCCGTCAGAATCTTCTCATATAGTGATACCGGCAGATACACATCCTCCGTCATCAAAAGCGTGCTCTCCGCCTGCGGCAGTCCCCGGATCTCGCTCCGGTAGAGTGTAAATTCGGTTCCGTTGTCAAACCGGAAAAACACCCGTCCCTTCTCACGTCTGGCTACTTCCTTTACCTGGACTTCCTGCATGATCTGTCTGTCGCACTCCTATCCTTATTCTGCCGGCAGTTCTTCCGGAGTACGTCCTGTTGTCTTTCCCGCACTCTTCTCATCCGGCTGTTCTGCAGCCTCATCTTCCTCAGGGCTGTACTTTGCACGTACCTTTGCTTCCACTTCCTCACAGATCAGCGGATTCTCCTTCAGGTAGTTCTTGGCATTCTCACGTCCCTGGCCGATCTTCTCGCCGTTGTAGGCATACCATGCACCGGATTTGTTGATGATGCCGGCATCCGCCGCCAGATCGAGAATATCTCCTTCCTTGGAAATACCCTGTCCGAACATGATATCGAACTCCGCCTCCTTGAAAGGCGGTGCCACCTTGTTCTTCACAATCTTCACACGCGTATGGTTGCCGACAACCTCGCCGCCCTGCTTTAACGCCTCCACTCTCCGCACATCCAGACGCACCGAAGAATAGAACTTCAGCGCACGGCCGCCGGTCGTCGTCTCCGGATTACCGAACATAACGCCGATCTTCTCTCGCAGCTGGTTGATAAAAATGACGATACAGTTCGACTTGCTGACAATCGATGTCAGCTTACGGAGCGCCTGGCTCATCAGGCGCGCCTGCAGTCCCACATGGGAATCTCCCATATCGCCGTCGATCTCCGCCTTCGGTACCAGTGCAGCCACAGAGTCCACAATCACAATATCGACTGCTCCGGAACGCACCATCGTCTCTGCGATCTCAAGCGCCTGCTCCCCGCAGTCCGGCTGTGATATGTAGAGGTTGTCGATGTCGACACCGATATTCTTCGCATAGACCGGATCAAGCGCATGCTCCGCATCAATAAATCCGGCGATGCCGCCTCTCTTCTGTACCTCTGCCACCGCATGCAGTGCAACCGTCGTCTTACCACTGGATTCCGGTCCGTAGATCTCTATGATACGTCCCTTCGGCAGACCACCGATTCCAAGCGCCAGATCAAGACTCAATGATCCGGTCGGAACCGCCTCCACATTCATGTGTGCAGAATTATCGCCCAGCTTCATGACCGATCCCTTGCCGTACTGCTTCTCAATATGTGAAATCGCCGCGTCAAGCGCTTTTAACTTCTCTTCCTTTGTCGTAGGTCTCTCATCCCTTGTCAGTTTATCGTCCTTAGCCATTCTCTTTCCTCCATGCGAACCGTCCGCGCGCGAATTGCGAACTTATGTTCGTTTTTTCTGTTCTAATAGTAGTATACTTCCGGGAAAATGTCAACCACAAACCCGAAAAATAAGTAACACCTCAATGAATTCCGTGGCGGATACCGCCTGATGACCGCTCCAGCAGCCCTGATTGCACAGCAGGACTTCCCTACCTGCATGATTTGATAAAAAGACGCCCCTCCAAAAAACGGGTATGCCTTATACTACCATATCCGCCCCATATCCGCAATCAGAAATTACCGGAAAACCGGACATTTTCTCACATTGCTTTTCGTTGTATTCCTGCAAATCTGTGTTATAATGACCTCTGACAAAACTACGATCTGATTTCTGGAGGTATCTATGGAAAAACTGTTGTTCTTCGGACTTACCGACGCTGAATTTCAAAAGATAAAACCGGTTGCATCCCGGCTGAAACTGCACTGCGAGCAGATTCCCGTTTCGATGTACCACAATACGCTCGGCGCAATCGCATCCGGCCGGGCGGTTCCTGCCGGCATCCCCGCCGCTCCCGGCACATCTGTCCCCGCCAGCCTCACGGCTGCTTTAGGCGTAGATGCCCCTGCTGGTGCCTCCGCCGTTTCCGCTGCCTGCGGCATACCCGAAGCTGGCAGCACTCCGGCAGCCGTCTCCCGCGACCGTCTGCTCGTCATGTGCCAGCTGCCCGAGCGCCGGATGGACAAGCTGCTGTTTGAACTGCGCCGCATCGACGCCCCCATCGACTACAAGGCTGTACTCACGCCCACAAACGCCGGATGGACGATTCCGCGTCTTCTCATGGAAATGCACGCAGAAAAAGCTGCTTACACCGGAAAGAACCTTTAAAGGGACTGTCGCAATAAGCATATCGCGCTTTGCGTTGGTAAGTAATATTACAGGAATACGAGTGAACAGAAAGTTCCGGAATAAACAGACGGCGGCAAATTCTGAACGCAAAATCCGGTATTTCTAACCATGCCGTAACTGGCATCCTCGATGATCCGTGTCTTTCCAAGTTTGGAGCACTACACGGACTGTGTCCGCAGGCCAGCAGACAATTTTAGGACTTTTGTGTGTCCCTTATTGGCACCTCTGAACAAAACATAACCGCGCGAAGCCGATGTCTGAGTCGGCATCTGCCTTATTTTCAATAGCAGATGCCGGCGAGTTTCGGTTCGCGCGGTTTTATATTGTCTGTGAAGAGGTGCCATTAGGGACACCAGAAAGTCCGCTCATTGTCTGCGGCTTGTCGGACACACTCCGTGAGTGTCCAAACGTGGCCAAGACACGGAATGGGATGCCAGCCACGGCATGGAAGAAATACGTGAATTTTGCTTCAAAGAATTTGCCGCCGTCTGTTTATTCTGGAACTTTTTTGTTCTCAGACCTTCTAATAATATTACTTATCACCCCAAAAACTCTATGCTTATTGCGGCGCTTTCCTTCTCTGACGCTTTGTTATCTATTCCGCTTCGCAGCATGCAAGCAGATCTAAGATTTCCTCTCTCGTCTGCAGGCCGATCGCTTTTTTCTTAAAAATGCCGTACTGCATCACAACGAGCATCGGAATGCTCATCACCTGATACTTTAACGCAAGCGCCGCCTGCTCGTCCACATTGACGCTTCCGAACTTCACCTTTCCGGCAAGTTCCTCGGACAGCGCCTCAAATACCGGCGACTGCATTTTACACGGTCCGCACCACTCTGCCCAGAAATCCAGAATGACCGGCACCTTTGCCGCCAGCACCTCGTCCTCAAAATTTTCATTTGTAATTGTAACAACTGCCATATTCTGCTTCCTTTCTGTGCATTCCGCCGGCACTGTTTTCTGCCGGCAGCTGCTCTGACACACGCTCTATTCCCTGCCGAACTCCGAGAGTACCAGACCTTCGTTCCGGTCTAATACCATGCCGACACTCCATGCATTGACAAACAGTAACAGCGGTCTGCCCTTCAGATCCTGAATCTTCTTCATATCCGAGGTTCCGACCAGCTTATCCATATCGATGTCCTCATTCTCAATCCACCGGATATGCTCATACGGAAGCGTATCCATGCGGATTTCCACATTGTACTCATTCTCGAGGCGGTATTTCAACACATCGAACTGCAGTACACCGACCACGCCGACGATGACCTCCTCCATTCCCATATTGTACTCCTGGAAAATCTGGATCGCACCTTCCTGCGCAATCTGCTGCATGCCCTTCATGAACTGCTTGCGCTTCATCGTATCCACCTGCCGCACTCTCGCAAAATGCTCCGGTGCGAACGTCGGGATTCCCTCGAATTTGAACGGCTTCGCCGTGGTGAGTGTATCTCCGATGGAAAAAATACCCGGATCAAACACACCGATGATGTCTCCCGCATACGCCTCGTCCACGATATGACGCTCCTGCGCCATCATCTGCTGCGGCTGCGAAAGCTTGATCTTTTTATTGCCGCCCTGCACATGTGTCACTTCCATGCCGGCGGTAAACTTGCCCGAGCAGATGCGCATAAACGCAATTCGGTCACGGTGTGCCTTGTTCATGTTTGCCTGAATCTTGAATACAAACGCAGAGAAATCCTCACCAAACGGATCAACTTCTCCGATATCCGCCTTGCGCGGCAGCGGCGAGTAAGTCATCTTTAAGAAATGCTGCAAAAAAGTCTCCACACCGAAATTCGTCAATGCCGAACCGAAAAATACCGGGGAAAGCTCTCCCTTCGTCACAAGTTCCTGATCAAACTCCGCGCTCGCTCCGTCCAGAAGCTCGATCTCCTCCATCAGCTTATCATACGCATCCTGTCCAATCTCTGCAATCAGCGCCGGATCGTCCACGGAAATATGCTTCTCCGTACCTTCCTTGGTTCCCTTTAATGTATCGGAAAACGTCATAATCTCTCTTGTGTTGCGGTCATAGACACCCTTAAAATTCTTACCGGAACCGATCGGCCAGTTGATCGGGCAGGTCGCAATGCCAAGCTCCTTTTCGATCTCATCAAGAAGATCAAACGTGTCGTTCGCATCGCGGTCCATCTTGTTGATGAATGTAAAAATCGGAATATGGCGCATTACACAGACCTTGAACAGCTTTCTGGTCTGCGCCTCGACACCCTTGGAACCGTCGATTACCATGACGGCAGAATCCGCCGCCATCAAGGTACGGTAAGTATCCTCCGAGAAGTCCTGATGTCCCGGTGTATCAAGAATATTGATGCAGTAACCTCCGTAATTGAACTGCAGTACCGATGACGTGACGGAAATACCTCTCTCCTTCTCAATCTCCATCCAGTCGGACACTGCATGACGCGCCGTTGCTTTTCCCTTGACGGAACCCGCCAGATTGATTGCTCCTCCATAGAGCAGGAACTTCTCCGTCAGCGTCGTCTTACCGGCATCCGGGTGGGAAATAATTGCAAACGTACGTCTCTTTTCAATCTCTTTTCTTAAATCAGCCAAACTATCTATCCTCCAAAAAACAAATCACTTCAAAAATGCCAACGCAGCAAAGCCGAAACTTTGCATACGTTGGCACTATAACATAATTTCATGAAAAATGCAAAAACTTCTCTTCCGAAGATCTGTACTATTTCTTGAATACCGGAATTGCCTCGCCCGCGCACTCCGGAGTGAGATCAAAGTAGGACAGAATCGTCGCGGCAATGTCGGAAAAGCTTTTTCTTGTTCCGAAATTCTCCCCTGCCCGCACCGGTGCTCCGTACATCACAAGCGGCGTATACTCTCTGGAATGATCCGTGGACGGTGTACTCGGATCGCAGCCGTGATCTGCCGTAATCATCAGCACATCCTCCTCATCCATCGCTGCTAAAAGCTCCGGCAGGCGCTCATCGAAGTACGTCAGTGCTTTTGCGTAGCCTTCGACATCATTGCGGTGTCCGTAGAGCATGTCGTAATCCACCAGATTCGTAAAGCACAGTCCGTTAAAATCCTTCTTCATATAATCAAGCGTCTTGTTGATGCCGTCCTCATTTCCGGTCGTGCGGACATACTCCGTGATGCCCTTCTCCGCGAAAATATCGATGATCTTGCCGACAGAAAGCACGTCAAAACCGGCTCCAGAGAGCTGGTCTAACATCGTCACTTTCGGCGGCTGTAAGGAAAAATCATGTCTGCGGGTCGTGCGGGTGAAGTTCCCCGGCGTTCCGGTGAACGGTCTTGCAATCACGCGGCCGACACCGTGCTCTCCACGCAGCATATCTCTCGCGATCTGGCAGTATTCATACAGCTTCTCCACTGGAACGATGTCCTCATGTGCAGCCACCTGGAACACGGAATCCGCTGATGTATACACGATCAGATCTCCGGTCTTAAGATGCTCCTCCCCGTAGTCGCGGATGACGTCCGTACCGGAATACGGCTTGTTGCAGAGCACGCCCCTCCCTGTCTTTTTGGAAAATTCCTCAATAATCTCCTGCGGAAAACCGTTCGGGTAGGTCGGCAGCGGCTTTGGTGAGATGACGCCTGCAATCTCCCAGTGGCCGATCGTCGTATCTTTTCCCTTTGACACTTCCGTCATGCGGGCAACCGCTCCGGTAGGAGCTGCCTCCTTTTCCCCGATCTCCACGCCGTCGATATTAAAAAAGCCAAGCTTTCTCATGTTCGGCATGGAAAAATAAGGGCTGGTGGAAGCGGCTTTGATGGTGTTGCTTCCCGCATCCCCGTAATCTGCAGCATCCGGCATCTCGCCAATCCCCACGCTGTCCAATACAATCAAAAATACTCTCTTCATCCTATCTATCTCCCTTCCTCAAAAACTGCATGATCACATCATAGTTCTCCGCCTGATGTGGAAACGTGCACTTCATGCAGGACTTGATCTGTACTTCGCTTCCATCCTCCCGTCTGCTCTTAATATACTCTGGCTTTCCCGGACAATGACGTCTCTCATAGAGCGGACAATAACAGAACAGGCAGTTCATCTCCTCAATGCCCTCATGGCACGGATAATACTGACATTCCCGGTTGGAAAAAAAGCGATATGAATTCTCTGTCATTATACCACCTCTCCCTCATCTTTGACAATAAGCGTCATAAGATAGCTTCCGTTCTCCTCGAGCGCCTCCGCTCCCAGGCGGATCCGCTCATCCGCCATCCCACAGTTCTCCACGCAGTAGACGGACAGTTTCTTCTCCTTCTGCTGTTCTTCCAACAGCGCTTTCAGCCGCGCGAGGCTTTTTCCGGATTTCATGTACACCCGGGTGCCGGAAAGCGCCATCGTCTCCTCCACCTCGTACGATCCCGGAATCACATGGATCTCATCCCGGTTATCCCCGAGCGATATTCCAAGACTCGCCGCAGCCGCGCAAAAGGACGGCACGCCGCTTATCATTTTAACATTCCCGCCCCACGCCGCGACCCTGCGGTGGATATAACCGTATGTGGAATAGACGGACGGATCTCCGATCGTTAAAAATGCCACAATCTTTCCTTCGGTAAGATAGGAAACAATCCGCGCAAAAATCTCCTCGTGTGCCCTGCGCAGCTTTTCTTTCTCCTTTGTCATCGGAAACGGCAGGCAGACAAGTTCCTTTTTCTCAATCCCGGGGTACGCCTGCCTTGCGATCTGATACGCATGACATCCCGCCGCATCCGCCGCCGGAAGCACGATAAGATCGCTCTCCTCCATGCAGCGGAGCGCCTTAACGGTCACCAGCTCTGGATCGCCGGGACCCACGCCGATCCCGTAGAGGGTTCCCATGCAGTGCCGCAGATGTCTGAAATAGCACTCTCTCACCGGCTCATACTCTCCAATCCCCTTTAACAGGCAGACCGGTTCATATCCCGCCTCGCGGAGTGCGGCAGCAAAGGAATCCTCCTCTCCTGCCATATCATGATTGGCATGATCTCCCGCAACCAGCATAAACGGCGCCACAAGCACCCGTCCGCTCTTATGCCTTGAGACCTTCATCCTCCCGATCACATCGTCAATCGTAACGCTTCCCTCCACGGTCGCCACATAGACGTCGTTCTCTGTCACCTGTGCAAGCACACATTCCAGACGCTCGTAGCTCTCATCCGCCGCATGCTCACTTCCATGACCCATAAAAATCACCGGCGAAGATCCCGCCTCCACCGCCACCGATTCCCAGAGAGCCTCCGCCGTTCTCTGATAATCCTCCGGTGTCTTAAGCAGCGCATCCGCAATCCGAACGTCCTCAAACCACGGTGCACAGTCTGTTACCTCCTGCTTCATCCGGCGGTTCTCAATCCCGTCAATGATGTGGGTCGGAAATACGATCACACGCCGCACCCCGACATCGCGCATCCGGCAAAGCGCCTGCCTCACATCATCTTTCGCGATGCCGTCCCGCTCTCTTAACACCTTCCTCACAGTGCTGCTGGAATACGCCTCCTCCACCAGATAATGCGGATACTGCTCTCTGACAAGCGCCACCATCTGATCGATATTCTTTTCTCTTGTCTCCTGATAAGTCGTTCCAAAGCTCACGACCAATATGCCACGCTCCATCGCGCATCTCTCTTTCTCTGCCGCCGGTACACATGCCCTTCCCGATGCATTCACCGTTCCGGCACACCTGCTGTCTCCAAATTCACACGCCGTCTCCTGCAGTCAACCGCCATTTCAAGTTCCTTCCAAATGATGCAGCGCCTCTGCGGGGATCAGCTTTCCGAGTGTTTTTGCATACTCGCGCAGCGCGCGGTTCGCTTCGTTGTAAGGTCCAAAGGTTTCCGCACAACAGACACACGTCTCACACGTCTTTATCCACGACCTCGCCTCCGCGATCTCCTCCTCTGTGACCGGGAAAAACGGCTTCACGGAAACCACCCGGCTTGCCGCGGCACATGAATCCTGATATTCCACATCATTTTCCATCAGAATTCCCGCCGCAAACGGCACATTTTTCCGCTGTAAGGCATGATAGACCGGTATGCCGCTGCCCGCACCGCCGATCACAAAGATCTTTGGCCGGCTTTTATTTCCGCGCAGATACACGGCGCCTGTCCGCGGATCAAAACACTCTGTATCTACCCCGTATAATTTTTGAATATAATCGCCCGAAAATACTTCCTCCGGCGTCCCGGTTTTTCCGATGTGGTCTCCCTCCACGCAGGCGATCACATCCGATACCTTTAACGCCAGATCCAGTTCGTGGAGCGACATGACAACCGCCATATTTCTTTCTGCCGCGAGTCTTCGGATACTGGATAAGATGTCGATCTTGTAACGCATGTCCAGGTAGGAAGTCGGTTCGTCCAGAATCAGAATCCGTGGCTCCTGGCAGATGGCGCGCGCTAACATCACCCGCTGTCTCTGTCCGTCACTGATCTGTGAAAAATTCCGATCCGCGGTGTCCCCGGCATGCACCAGCTGCATGGCATCATCCACAAGCTTCCAGTCTTCTGCGGAGAGAATCCCGAGCCTTCCGGTATACGGATACCTGCCGGTCGCAACCACCTCGCGGCAGGTCATAAATTCCGGATGAAGCCGCTCCGTCATCACCATCGCAAGCGTCCGTGCAACTTCCTCTTCCCGCATCCGGCTCATGGATGTCCCCTCCAGAAAGATCGTTCCTCCAAGCTCTGCAAGCTGTCTGGTCACGGTTTTTAATATCGTGGATTTGCCCGCACCGTTCGGTCCGATCAGCGTCAGGACATTTCCCGGACTTACATGCAGTGAAATATGGTTAAGCAGAGGTTTTCTGCCGTACCCTGCCGCCACATCCTTAAGCCTGATTCCAGACTCTTTTTTCCTCTGTTCCATCACACGTTCCTCCGTTACCTGTCCTCATTCCTGCGCAGCATCATCACAATCACTACCGGCACCAGGAATACGGCTGTCACCGAACTGATCGAAAGCTCCGTCGGAGCAAACACCGTCCTCGCAAAGCCGTCGCAAAACAGCGTGATAATTGCCCCGCCCAGAAAACAGCCCGGTATCAGCAGAAGCGGTTTCGCCGTCTTCATCGCCGTTTTCACCAGATGCGGAACCGCAATTCCCACAAAGGAGATCGGTCCGGCAAAGGCCGTCACACAGGCAGACAACAGGCTCGACAGCAGAATCAGCAATACGCGCAGCAGACGGATCTTAACGCCCATGTTTCTCGCATACGCCTCGCCCATCTGATACGCACCGATCGGTTTTGCCAGAAAAAAGGTCACTCCCATCGTGATTGCCACCACCGCTGTCATCATCCGCACATTCGACCAGGTCATTCCGGAGAGACTGCCCATCGACCAGTTGTGAAGGTTCACAATGTTGGAGTCATCCGCAAACGTCACGCAGAAATCCGTGATTGCCGAACAGATATAGCCGATCATAATGCCGCATACCACAAGCATGGACATTTTTTTTACCCGGCAGGAAATTAAGAGCACGAACCCCATCGCAAGCATCGATCCGGCAAACGCCGCCACAATCATGCCGAGCGAACTGATGTTCCTGCCCATTTCCAGAAGGGTGATCATCGTCAGCGCAACCACAAGCTTTGCCCCGGATGAAATGCCAAGCACATAGGGACCCGCAATCGGATTCTGAAAAAATGACTGCAGCAGAAATCCCGCAACTGAGAGCGCTCCCCCCAGAATAACCGCCGCACAGATCCGGGGCAGGCGGATCTCCCAGACAATCTGCCGCGCCGTCTCATCCGCCGTGCTGCCAAAGCGGTGCAGCAGAATGTCTGCAATCTCACTTCCCGTCATCTTGACACTTCCGGAACCGATATTAAAGAAAAGCAACCCGCCAAGCAGCAGGATCATCGCGCCAAAGGCTATCACATATCGTTTCATTCTTACCTCACGTGTTTTAAAAACCGATAATTATCATCTGTCTCATCCGCAAGCACCTTGTGCAGATCCTCAATGAAATCGCAGGTTCCCGTCGATTCCTGAAAGAAATTGCTTCCGGTACAGTATACATTTCCCTCTTTTACTGCCTTAAAATCAGAAAACAGCGTGCTTTTTGCCAGAAGTTCATCGACACTGTAAAGCTCCCCCTCGATCGTACTGTTGTAGATGAGGATGTCGGCGTCCTTCGCTGCCGCATAAAAATCCTCCATCTGCATGTTCATCGTGGACAGGGCATTCTCCTCCGCCGAAAGACGGTCGTTTAGGACGTAGGTGCCGCCGGCGAGTCCGATCATCTGCGCAATATAGTCATTCGGCTTGCGGACATTGACCGCTCCGTTCGCCGTGATATAAAAAAAGGCCACCGTGCGGCCTGTATCTTCCTTTTCCATGATTGGTTCTATTTTTTTTAGCTGTTCTTCATAAAATGCATCGGCTTCCTGTTCTTTTCCATACAAAAGACCATATAACCGGATCCACTCCAGTCTTCCGAGCGGATGTTCTTCATAGCTGGAACGTTCCACCATGACCGGTATGCCAAGGTTCTCCAGCTTTTCTTTTACCTCCGGATTATGTCCGATCATCGTATTCTCCAGTGCAAAGTTGCACCCTTCCTTTAAAATCAGTTCATAGTCCGGTTCATTGTATTTTCCAGCATACAGCATACGGCCGTCTTCCATTGCAGCCACAGCTTTCTCTATATACCAGTCCGACTCCTTTACTCCTGTAAGCCGGATGTCAGAAAGCGCTCCGATCTCACGGATCATATCCATCACCGATGAGGATACCAGATACGTGTGATCCAGCGGCTGTTTTAACACAACCACATCCTCCGGCACATGTTCCGGTACCGGAACATTCTCCGGCACCAGCAAAAAACGGCTGTCATCAGCCATTGTAATCAGATCATACTCCCCGTATTGTTCCACACGATACTGCGTGGCATAAGAGAGATCCCACTGCCCCGTCTTCGTCAGTTCCGAAAAGTCCGTCTCTTTTAACGCAAATGACAGTGTGTACTCAATCTCATGCGGCACGCTCATCGCCGTCGTATCCGCAATCACCGAGATCTCACATGGCAGCTTTTCAATCGGAATCGTAAACGTCGAGTTCTCTCCTGCCTCTGCCTCGTTGTAGCAGGTCTCATCCTCTACAATCATGTAATCATAATACGGGCTGCTCCACACAATGGTGGCATATATTTTGCCACCCTTCACCGTAATCGCCGCCGGTGAGTCCACCGTCGCCCTGCCGCTGCCGCCGGTGAGCGTGACGTCCGCCTGATAGGTTCCGTCCGCCAGTTTTTCACTCTGCGGCGTGTGGCACGCTGTGAGGAAACAGATCACAGACAGCAGGCATACGATCAGTTCTGTTACTTTCTTCTTCATCTCTTACTCCGCAACCGGGTCGGATACACTCACCTTGTGATCGTACCACACACCCTTGGTTCCAATAATTGCCAGATCAAATTCCTGATCCAGTGCTTCCACCGGAATATCGAATCCGTACACTTCCTCGGATGTTCCGTCACTGTAGGTCACAGTATCCTTCGTCGGCTCAAGCAGCTTGGCTCCGCTCTTCTGCGCGTCCTCGGCGGTTCCCGGATACAGATTTACGATACTCTGTGACACAAGACTTACGTGAATGGTCATCTTGCCATCCTTGACGGTAAGTGTGCCGCGTCCGTCACATGCCTCATTGACATGGAACATACTGCTGTCAGTGTCGAAGACGGCACTGTACGTGCCGTCCTCCAGATCTCCTGCTGTGGTTGCTGCTGCAGTATCTAAGCTGCCGAGCGAATCGATCGCATCCTGTGTATGGGATACATACAGCTGCTCGATCGTATCGATTCTTCCCAGACCTGCAATCTGGCATGTGACGCTCTCAAACGCTCCGTCTGCCTCAAACATGCTCTTCCAGGAATCATCATCCTCCCCTGCCATATCGTTGTTGGCATGATCTCCTGCCACTACCATGAGCGGTCTTAATACCACTTTCGTGTAGCCGGCTTCCTTGACTGCCGCAATCACTGCCTCGCATGCAGTCTCTTCCGGCTCCCCTTCTACGGTGCCGATGAAGACATTCGCATAGTTTAAGTCCTTCATCACACTTGCCATCTGGCTGTAGCTTACCTTCGCGGTATGAGCAGTTCCATGTCCCATGAATACAAATGCGGTACCGTCTTCTGCCGCAGCATCCAGGGAATCATAACCTGCCTCTGCGACTGCCTCTGCCGTGATCGCCTTTGCAACGGCTTCCTTATCGTCATTGATTACCGTTGCGTCTTCACCAACCTCGCCGAGCAGCGGTTCTGCAACTGCAACGGATACAAACTGATCGCGGTACTTCTCCACTGCTTCCATCAGCTCGTCATACTCTGCGCCATGCATCAGATGGGTCGGCTGAATCACAAGGTTCTTTACCCCGTTTGCCACCGCGCGGTCTAACGCCTGGTCTACATTGTCGATCTTCTCATCGTCTCTCGCCTGTACATGGTTGATGATAATCTGTGCGGTAAACGCTCTTCTTACCGACCAGTCCGGATAAGCCTCCGCGATTGCTTTTTCCACGCCTCCGATATCCTCGGTACGGCTGTCATTGAATGATGTACCAAAACTTACAACAAGGATCTCATTCTCGCCGATCTCATCTTCATTTAAAGAATCGTCCCTGGAAGCGTCCCCGGTATCTCTTCCGAAATAATCCGGATCTGCGTTCTCACCTTCGACAAGTTCCTTCTGTGCGTCGGTCAGTGCATCCCATGCCGCCTTTGCCTCTGCACACTGCGCATCGGTCTCATCCGTGCGCTCCTGCACGTAGATTGCATCGATCAGCGCAGCGACATGATCTGCTGCATCCTGATCAGATACTGCCTCTGTCCCGGTCTCTGCAACAGCTTCTGTCTGTGCTGTCTGCACGTTATCCTCTGTGGTTGTCTCTGTCTTACTGCCGCATCCGCCGATCATGCCGGCTGCAAGTGTCAGGCTTAGTAAGAGTACCAGTGTCTTTTTTTTCATAATTCCTCCTGCTGATGATTGTATATTTCCCATAAAACAACAGAAAGAAACTCCGCTCTATGAAACATAGAAACGGAGCAGCTGATCAACACACAAAAGTACGACCAATTACTCGTGATCCGGAATCTCTTCCTGTACTATCATAACTGGCAGGTTTCCTGGCTGATAGATCCTCATGCAGCTACTTACCTTCCCGGCGCATACGCGCCAGTGGCGTAAAGCTTTCGTATCTGCACTCCCTAATCACAGTGACGAGATCGTACAGGATTCCCACCTGTTTCCCTTTTAACCGGTACAAAGGCTTATCTGCGCATCTTCTGCACAGCCCTTAGCACCGGCACCAGTTACTTTTTTATGAAATTAAAAACATATTACCATTGCATGTTTATTTTTTCAAGTAAATTCTGTCCGCCGCTTTTTTCAGGAAACGGTACGCGTATTCCGGATTGGAGTAATAATATAGATGCGGGAATCCCATCCACTGTGACGGACTCTCATGAACGCACTCCCACGATCTTCCGTTTACCGGCTTTTGGGCCACCGCACCCACGCCGTTGTCCGTGCTGTCATAATAGTGAAACTCATGCCCCGCAATCTGTGCGCCCGCCGGGAGGAAGTTCTCCTCCTTTTCCGTAAGCATCACATAGCCGAAGCGCACCAGTTTCCCGGTATTTATAGCCGACGCCGGAATCACTCCCGCCATCGGATAGCACACTCCCTCATCGTCACAGAGCGTCTCATGCAGATAGAGGAATCCGCCACACTCCGCGATCGTCGGCAGACCGTCCGCCACCGCATCGTGCACCGCTTTTCGCATTGGGGTGTTTTTCGACAGCGCTTTTGCATGCAGTTCCGGATATCCGCCGCCTAAGATCAGTCCTGCAATCCCCTCCGGCAGGCTCTCATCCTGTAACGGAGAGAACGGCACCAGCTCGGCTCCCGCCTCCCGCAGCAGCTGCAGATTGTCCTCATAGTAAAAACCAAACGCCGCGTCTCTTGCAATTCCGATTCTTACATCCGCAATCTTTTTTTTCGGCACCGGATCTGTCTCCAGCGCTTCTGCGGATGCGGCAATCGCAAGAAGCTTCCCGCAGTCAAGTGTTTTTCCGAGCGTATCCGCCACCATCTGAATCTGCTTTTTCACATCCGCAATCTCTTCGGGCATCACAAGTCCTAAATGTCTGCTGTCCCAGTGCAGTTCCTTTAATTTCGGCAGACACCCCAGCACTGGAAGCGACAGCTCGCGCTCTATTTCGAGACGGATTGTCTCACAGAATGTTACCGACGTCTGATTTAAGATCACGCCCTGGATCAGATGATGCCGGTCATAGTCCAGAAAGCCCCTTATGACCGGCAGAATGGAACGTCCCATTCCATGCGCATTGACCACCAGAATCACAGGCGTCTTCGTCACCTCTGCCAGATGGTAGGACGATCCCTCCTTACGGATTCCACCGAGGCCGTCGTAAAGTCCCATCACGCCCTCCATTACCGCAAGGTCTGCGCCCTCTGCCGCGCGCGCAAAAAGGCTTTTCGTCAGTCTCTCCCCAGTGAAAAAAGTGTCCAGATTCCGGGAAGGGACGCCGAGCACCGTCCGATGGAACATCGGATCGATATAGTCCGGCCCGCACTTGATGGCACTGACGCTTTTTCCTTCCTGTGAAAAAAGCATCATCAGCGCACAGGAGAGAAGCGTCTTGCCGCTCCCGCTTCCCGCCGCCGCAATCATGATTCTGGGAATGTTCATCTTACCTCTCCTCCCGTCTGTCCGTTTTTTGTTCTTCCCCCTCGCCGTTCTCCGACAGGGAAAAAGAGATCACATAGATCGGATTCTCCGCCTGCATCAGATGATGGGAACCTGCCTTTTTTGCACGGCTGACCGCAATCTGTGTAATCTCTTCCTCACAGATCAAAAGTTCCTTCCGCAGTGCCACAACCTCGGCGACCGTCTCAAGCGAGACGGCATTTAAGACAACGCGCACGTTCGGATTTTTCTCCCGGAGTGCCAGAAGAATCTCCCGCAGCCTGCCGCCGCTTCCGCCGATGAACGCGTGCGTCGGCACCGGGAGTTCCCCTAGACATTCCGGTGCCTCCCCCTTTACGACAACAAGGTTCTTCACGCCTGCACGCGATGCATTTTCCGCAATCAGTCCACAGGCTTCCTCTCCATGTTCCACGGCATACACCCGCAGCTGTTCCGACCGCAGCGCCGCCTCCACCGCAATCGAGCCGGTTCCGCTTCCGATATCATAAAATACGCTCTGACTCTTTAACCCGAGCCTGCACAGAGACAGCCAGCGGATCTCCTCCTTCGTCATGGGGACTCGTCCACGCACGAACCAGCGGTCAGGGACTCCCGGAGCGAGCGTCTCCCCCTGTGCCCCCGGATTTTCAATCAGGCAGGCATAGAGTCCATCGTCCCTTAACGTCCGGCACACTTCCGGCGTTCCGTGCCAGATCTGCTCTTCCTTGTAGGAAAGCTGGTATCCGATGGTAAGCTCCACCCCGGACAGTTCCGCCGCCACAAGTTCTTCCCCGATGCGGATAAGATCGCTTCTGCCTGAAACAATCAGAAATACCTTTTTCTCCCTGCGCACACACGCTGTAACATCCGCCTCTCTCCCGTGTGTGCTGACTATCTTCGCGTCCTGCCAGCTTTTACCTGCGCGCGCCGCCAGATAGGAGAGCGAGGAGATTCCAGGACAAATGGTGATCCCGGCCTGTAATTTTCCAAGGCGCACTTCTTCCTGCAATGCCTTATACACCGCCTCTGCGCCGCTGTAAAATCCGGTATCACCGGAAAATAAAATGGCGATTCGCCCGATTTTTCTTTCCCCGCAGGAATAAATATACGGAAGAAGATCTGCGGGAAGGTACGCCTCCCGTTTCTCTGCATCCGTCGCGATTAGGGTATCCGTCGCGGCAAGCAGCCGCTTCGCTCCGCAGACCGCATTCGCCTGCTCAATCGCCTCCCTTGCCTCGCCGGTGAGCAGCTTTCCGTTCCCCATCCCGATTCCCACGAGAGAAATCTGCAGCGGCTGACGCTTCGTCCCGCGCTTTTTTCCGCAGAGCATTTCAATTTCGGACAGGACGTCTTCCATGCTCATCCCGCCCGCCTGCTCCGGATTCTGAATCATGACCACCGGAATTTTCGTGTGCTCTGCCGCGCGGATCTTCTCCGGAAATCCGCCCGCCTGTCCGCTCTCCTTGGTTACCAGCACGCCGATGTCATACTGCCGGATCAGCGCCTCGTTGAGCTCCGTTCCGAAAGGTCCCTGCATGGCAATGATCTGTTTCCCCGGGATCTGTTCTCTGTGGCAGATTTCGATGCTCTCCACCCCCGGAAGCACACGCACAAAAAGCCTCTTGCGGATCTCCTCCCGGGCGGCATATGCGTGTAATTCCTTGCTTCCCGTCGTAAGAAGAATGTTTCCTGGCAGCTTAGACAGCAGTTTTACACATTCCTGCGTGTCCGCCACCGTATGTATCATCCACTCGTGCTCTGCGATCTCACGCTCCGCTGCCGTGCTCCGGCTGAGCCTTAAATAGGGAAGATTGGTCTTTTTTGCGCTCTCTTTGATGTGCTTTGTCACCTCCACCGCGTAGGGATGCGTGGCGTCCACCACCGCAAGAAACGCACCGGTTCGCATGAGTTCTTCCATCTCCGGTTCGCTCATCCGCCCTTCCCGGATCACAAGATGCTCCTGCTGGCGCATCACTTCCCTGCCGTACTCGGTCGCCACACTCGCCATACAGTCAATCTGTCTGGCACAGAGTGCCTCCGCCAATTCTCTTCCCTCCGTTGTCCCGGAAAAAATCAATATTTCTGCCATATTCTCTCCATTTCCAGACCTCTTATCCGCGCTCCTTCACACGCACCCTGGCGTCTGCCCCGATCTGATAGCCGCGCTTTGTGACAAGCTTATCTCCCATGATGACCGACTGTGAGTTGCCGATAAATACCGTGGTAAACATATTCACCTGAATCTCACGAAGTTCCTGCAGGGTGCAGGTGTGTGCCGTCTCCCCGTCTCTTCCGATGTTTTCCACATAGCCGCAGGCACGCGTTCCCTTCGCCCCGGCATCCAGCAGAATATCACAGGCGCGCTGCAGATAATCTGCGCGCTTCCTGCTCGATGGATTGTAGAGCGCTATCGCGAAATCCCCCAGAACAGCTGCCCGAAGCCGCGCTTTAATCTGCTCCCACGGAGTCAGAAGATCGCTTAAGCTGATCACGCAGAAGTCATGGTTTAACGGCGCGCCGAGCACTGCTGCCCCGCTGCTTGCCGCGGTAATTCCCGGTACCACCGTAAGTTCGCAGGACGGATATTCTGCGCTCATCTCATACATGAGCGATGCCATCCCGTAGATTCCGGCGTCCCCGCTACAGATCAGCGCTACGCGCTTTCCCTTCTTGGCCTCCTCATAACACATCCTGCATCGCTCCACTTCCTGGCGCATCGGAGTCGACAAAAACGTTTTCCCCAAAAATCGTTCCCCGAGAAGATTCAGATACACCGTATATCCCACAATTACGTCACAGGAATCCAGCACGGTGAGCGCTTCCTGTGTCATATCTTCCTCTCTGCCCGGTCCCATTCCGACAATATAGATTTCATGTTTCATCAAAACTTCACACTCCATTTTTTCTCTGCTATGGCAAGCGTCTTGCCCTCACATGCCGTCTTTTGCACCAGAAGTCTGCCGCCCTCCCCCGCAGCGCAGACCGCCGCGCGCTCACACACATTATCCACGCCGACCTGTTGCGCCACAAAGCCGGATGACGTGAATGTACCATCCACACCCTGTAGGCGCCCGGCCGGATAAGTGAGAAAAGGAACCGCTAACTGCTCTGCCAGTGCCAGAATTCCTACCTCATCCGCCTTTACATCGACCGACGCGATTCCCGCCACCGCCATGCTGGAAAGCTTCTCTTTTTCCAGGGTCTCCCGCACAAACACTTCCAGTTCCTCTTCGCTTTTGCCCCTTCTGCACCCGACGCCAAGCAGCAGGCAGGACGGAATCAGCCATAAGCTGCATCGTTCCCCGGCTTCGCACTGCGGCGCGACCAGCACATCCACCGGCTCCTTTGGCGGATACGGTACCAGTCTTACCTCCGGCGGAATCTCTCCTTCACATTCTCCGGCGACGGACATGGTAAGATACCCGTCGCGCAGAAGCCCGGCGGACACCCGGGCGATTCCGTCATGCCCGGCAACGGCAAGACGGTTTGACGCTGCAAACACATCCACCGCAAAAAGCCCGTTCACATCCGTCGCCGTGGTGAGCACGGCAGTCGCACCGAGGGCTCTTGAAAGTTCCCCGGCAAGCCGGTTGGCTCCTCCGTAATGACCTGCAAGAAGCGGGATCACAAACTGCCCCGCCTCATCCGCCACGAGCACCGGAACATCGGAAAGCTTATCTTTTACATGCGGTGCGATACTCCTGACCGCAATCCCGCATGCCCCGATAAACAGGAGCGCATTTCCCGCCGCAAACTGTTTTCCTGTCCATTCGGCAAGTGGCTGCTCCACGGGTATGCCGATCCCCTCTGCCCGGGCGTCGCTGCATTTTGTATATAATTTACAGGACCATACGGCATCCATCACTTCCTGAATGTGTTCTGCCAGTTCTGCCCCCCTGTAAGTAAAGCTGATGACAGCTATGTCCGTCTTCTTCACTTTGTCTCTCCCTGTTCCTTTTTTGCCTTCCGGTATCCCGTGGTAAACCCGGGATCATACAGCTTCGAGCGCTCATACCCCGGCGCTGCCAGCACATCTCCCACCAGAATCAGCGCCGTCTTCGTAATCTGATGCTCCACCGCCACCGCAGCAAGCGTCTCCACCGTGCACACGTACGCCTCCTCGTCCGGCCAGGTCGCCTTGTAGACGATCGCTGCCGGCGTATCCGGCGCATACCCTCCGTCTATCAGTCTTTTCGACAGTTCTTTTACCATTCCCGCACTTAAGTAGACTGCCATGGACGCCTGATGTGCGGCAAAACTCTCGATGCTCTCCCGCTCCGGCACTGCCGTGCGTCCTGCCATCCGCGTGATAATCAGGCTCTGCGAGATCCCCGGCAGCGTATACTCCAGATTCAGATCCGCCGCCGCGCCAAAGCATGCGCTGACGCCGGGACAGCTCTCATAGGAAATCCCCTCCGCTGCAAGTACATCCATCTGTTCACGCACCGCCCCGTAGAGACTCGGCTCCCCGGTGTGAAGCCGCACGGTGGTAAGCCCTTTTTCCTCCGCCTCCCGGATGACCGCAAGCACTTCCTCCAACGTCATTTTTGCGCTGTCATAGATCTTTGCCCCGCTTCCGGCATAAGAAAGAAGCTCCGGATTCACGAGCGATCCCGCATAGATAATAACATCCGCCTGCTCCAGCAGTCTCATTCCGCGGACCGTGATTAAATCCTTTGCTCCCGGACCCGCCCCGACAAAATATACCATACCGTTTCCTCCTTAAACTGCGTTACTGCAAATGTTCTTCTTCCTCGCGGATTCGTTCCAGAAGTTCTACCGCACCGTCGCTTCTCGCCAGCTCGCCGTACCCGTTCGCATAGAGAATACATTCCACACGCAGTTCCTCTTTCACCCGCTTCTTTAAATAAAAAAGAATCTTTTTCATTAAAAGTTCCATCGTCGCGGAAAGACATCCGTCCTGCGCAATGTAGGCGAGCGCCTCCTCCGTCACAAGACAGTCTAAGATCTTCCCCAGCGTATCGGGCGCACACCCGGCGCGGTATGCCGCAGCCATCAGAAGCTCCATGCGCGCGTCCGCCTCCCTGGAATGTGTGTCCATAATTCCGCCGGAGAGCTTTACCAGCTTTCCGATGTGTCCGGTCAGAAGCACCGCCTCAAATCCGAGTTCCACCGCCATATCCATCGTCTTCCCGATAAAATTGCTGCACTTGACGCTGCGATCCAGGTCGAACCCGTAAGCGCGCTTCATATATTCCAGGCCGTAATTTCCCGGTGAAATTGCCGCAAACCGGTGTCCCTCTTCGCGCTTCTGCTTAAGCTCCACATAGATCGTGTCAAGGAGCGCCTGACTGCTCATGGGTTCCACAATCCCGGTCGTTCCAAGGATTGAGATACCGCCCACAATACCGAGTCTCGGATTGAACGTCTTTTTGGCAAGTTCCTCTCCCCCCTGCACCGAAATCTCCACCAAAAGGCTCCCCGCATAATCGGTAAGCGCGCACACTTCTTCCACCTCGCGGGTAATCATCTTCCGCGGCACGTGATTGATCGCCGCGCTCCCGACGGGCTGGTCTAACCCCGGCCTTGTGACCGTTCCGACACCCGCGCCTCCCGTAATAAGAATCTGCGGTTTTCCGCAGTCTTTTTCCTGTTTCTGCTCCTGCCAGGATACTTCCGCAAAAATCAGTGTTCCCGTCGTGATGTCCGGATCATCTCCGCCATCTTTTCTGACAGCGCAGCGCACGGAATGCTCCGTGCGGCTGATCTCTTCCATCCTGGCATGGTAGAGGATGCCTTTTGGCGTGGTGATGGTAATCTCGTGCTTTTCTCTGCCGGTAAGAAGCATATAAGCCGCCGCCTTTGCCGCCGCTGCGGCGCAGCTTCCCGTCGTAAATCCATAGCGCATGGGCTCACCTCCCAAGCTCGTAGAGAATCGCATTGCAGATGGCAGCCGCGACATTGCTGCCGCCCTTTCTTCCACGGTTTACAATATGCGGTATCTTCGTCTGTAAAATCAGTTCCTTCGCCGCCTCCACATTGACAAACCCGACCGGAACGCCGATGATGAACGCCGGGCGGTAGCCCTCCTCTATCATCCCGTATAGCTGGATTAAGGCTGTCGGCGCATTTCCGATCGCAAAGATGACCGGTTTTTCGATCTTTGCCGCCCGTTCCATGCTCACGGTGGCGCGGGTGACGCCCCGCTCCTTCGCCTCTCTTGCCACATCCTCGTCCGCCATAAAGCAGTGCACCGATCCGCCGTAGCGTGCGAGCACGCGCTTGTTGATGCCGGAGAGTGCCATGTTGGTGTCCGTCACAATGTCCGCGCCCTCTGCGATGAGCCGCTTTGCCGTCTCCACCGCTCCCGCGGAGTAGGTCATCGTCTGCGCATAAGAAAAATCGGCGCTCGTGTGGATCACACGCTTCGTGACCATCGCTTCCTCCACAGGCAGCGTAATCCCCCGAAGCTGCAATTCTTCCTCGATGATGGAAAAGCTGCGCTTCTCTATCTCCTGCGGCATCACATACTCGATTCCGTCGGGCACTGCTGCCGGCTTTTTATCATCTTTGCCGTTTTCCACCACGCTGCTTCCCGTCACCTGCGCCAGCGCCGCAAGCAGGCGTTCATTCTCCTCGCGCCGTCTGACCGCAATCCGGTAATATCCCCCGGAAAGTCCCCGGTAGTTGCTGCAGTCGCGGATCAGAATCCCCTTCTTTAAGAGCTCTTTTGCCAGCGGACGCCCGTCCTTTATCATCAGGAAATTGGCGTTTGACGCAAACACAGTGATGCCAATTTCCGACAGCTGCTCCGTAAGCCAGGCACGCTCCCTGCAGACAAATGCCACCGAGTGCTCCACATACGCGCGCTGCCCGCAGGCCACACATCCCGCCTGCTGCGCAAACACCGACAGATTCCACTCCGGCAGATCGGCTCTTATCGCTTCCGTAAGAGCAGCATCGCTGCAGACAAGATAGCCGAGCCGCACTCCCGGCATGGCATAGAGCTTCGTAAATGCCCGCACGATCACAACTCCCGGATAATTCCGATACTTTTTTAAGAAGGAATAGCGTTCTTCCTCTCCGGTGAACGTCACAAAACATTCGTCCAGAATCAGGGTCACACCGTGACTCTTGCAGCGCTCTGCAATCTTCTCCAACAGTTCCGGCTCCACCACCGTACCCACCGGATTATTCGGGACTGCCAGAAAAACGGCGTTCACACCCTCCCCGATGGCAGTAAGAAAGCGCTCCGTCACCGCGTAGCCGTCCGTCTCAAGCAGCTCGTGGCAGCAGATCTCTGCTCCCACAGACTTTGCCGCATGCTCGTATCCGTAAAATGACGGTACAGGAAGCAGCACCTTTTTCGCATGAACCGCTCTTAAAATGGCAGGAAACAGTTCTGACGCACCGTTTCCACACACAATATCCGCAGGCGCAATCCCTTTTGCCCCAGCGATGGCATCCCGCAATGCCTCCGACCGGATATCCGGATACCGCTCACACCATGCCACTGCCGCCTCAAGCGCCTCACGCACCCGCTGCGGCATCCCGAACGGATTGATGTTGACCGAAAAATCAAGCGATACCTGATTACGGTATATATCTCCTCCATGTATGTTCTGCTGCACCATCCCGGTTCTTCCTCCTGTTCTGTCTCTATGCTATCACACAATAGCTGTCACGCACAACCAGACAGCCATACAAATTCCCCATCCGAAAAATGCCATCCCGTACAGTAGGCGGTTGGCACGTCTGATATCCTCTGTCTCCACCGCTCTGAGCGGATCACCGATGTACGGCTTTTTGACGATTCTTCCAAAATAGCTGGCATCTCCCGCCAGTCTTATGCCGAGCGCTCCCGCACATGCCGCCTCGGTCTGTGCGGAGTTCGGGCTGGCATGCTGATACCGGTCCCTCTTAAAGATCTTCATCGCATTCTTCTGGTCAAATTCGTTTCCAAGGAAACAGCAGGATAAGATCATGAGCATGGCGCTGATGCGCGCCGGAATGAAATTGACAACATCGTCCAGCATTGCCGCCGCCGTGCCAAATGCGTGATACCGGTCATTTTTATATCCCACCATCGAATCCATGGTGTTAACCGCCTTATAAAAAAAGCCTCCCACCGGTCCAAACAGCGCCAGATAGAGCATCGGCGCGATCACTCCGTCGGAGGCATTCTCAGCCACGGTCTCAATCGCCGCCTTCGCCACGCCCTCCTCATCCAGACATTCCGTATCTCTTCCGACGATCATGGAGACTGCCTTTCTCGCCCCACACAGATCGTGCTCCGAAAGCCGCTTGTACACTTTCATGCTCTCCGTCTTCAAGCATTTTGTGGCAAGCATCTGGTAGGTCATGACGCTCTCTGCAATAACCCCTGCCGCCGGGTGGATCTGATACGCCACAAAAAGGACAGCTGCCGCAAAAAAGAGTACCGGAAGAAGCACGAACACCACAAGCCACCTTCCCTTTTTCTTCTCGGCGGCTTCATTTCGCACCGCGCCGTCTGTCTCTCCAAGCAGCTTTCGATCCAGCCATCCGATCAGGCGCCCGATCCACCGGATCGGATGCGGCAGCCAGTACGGATCGCCGAACAGCAGATCCATCACAAATCCGATTGCAAACGCCGTCATATGATATACCGAGAGCATGTCATTCCTCCAACTTTCTCACATCCGCAATTTTTATCGTGTCTCTTAAAGTATTTCCCGCTGCATCAAATTCCACAGACAGTCGTCCTTTATATCCTTTCGCATTTGCGCACTGGTAATCGTAATAACTGCCCTCCGCAAAAGCATCCAGAAGCGCCATGATCGTTCCGCCGTGCACGATGAGTGCAAGCGACGACGGAAGCTTCTCCCGCGTCCACACTTCCTTAAGCAGCTCACAAAATCCCTCCACACACCGCCTCTGGAACTGTTCTCTGCTCTCCCCTTGCGGAAACGGCGGCGTTCCGTTGCTGTCGATCCACGCCTGATAGCGGACATCCGCTTTCAGTTCCTCATAGTTATGCCCTTCAAACGCGCCAAAATCCATCTCCCGGAACTGATCGAAAACGCATGGCGCCTGTCCGGGGTACAACAGCTCTGCCGTCTGTCTGCAGCGCTCCAGCGGACTTGCCGCAACGCATGCTGCCGCCGGATAAACGCCTTTTTTCTGCAATGTGAGAAGCTGCTCTCTGCCTTTTTGTGAAAGCGGCTCATCCGTTCTTCCGATATAGCGGTGCTCTTCATTCCCGGGCGTCATACCGTGACGGATCAGTGCCATGTCTGCCTCATACCTCATTTGATCCGCTCTCCGATCCCGCACACAATGCGCTCCACGCGGTCTGCCTTATTTGCCAGTTCACACAGCAGCCTGCCGGTCAGCTCCCGGTACTCGCGCTCCTCATGCTCCATCGGCACGATCCCGTTGCCGATCTCATCACTGATGATGATGCAGTCCGGGTGTTCCAAAAGAAGCTGTCCGGTCAGCGCTCTTACATCCGCTCCATCCTTAAGCAGCCTCTTCACCCAAAGATGATAGTGGTTGCAGACCGGCGCCTCCTTCGATGTTCTCCCGGTAAATGTCTCTGTGGCTCCATCCCACACCGGATGTTTTTCCCCCGGATGCCTGTCTGTGACATAAGTAAGCTTTCCCTGTGCATATCCGCCAATGTATAGTTCCATGTGTTATCCTTTCTGATGCGTCATCCCGCAATGCTTCATTCCTAGCCGATCAGCCCTGCCGCCGCCACAAGCACCGCCATCACACCCTCGCACAGCGTCACAAAATACCCCGCGAGGTCTCCGGTAATACCGCCAAATTCCCGGTAACTCTTCTGTCTGTAGTACGCGTAGGTAAGCCCTGCTGCCGCACACGCAAGAGCGCCGGTTTTCACCGATACGGCAAGCATCAGCCCGACGCAGAGTACAAGCTGCAGATACAGCGCCGTTAGCACCACCCGCCGGTGCGCCTCGCTCGCGAACTGATAGAGCATCCCGTTCGTCTTGGCACAGCGCAGGGATACGACACCGATCCCGCTTAAGGTGCGCGACAAAAAAAAGCCTGCGGCAAGTACTAAAATCTGTTCTTTTTCCGTGATCATGGACACCGCTCCCAGATAGATCAGCTCATACATCACAAAACAGATCACGGCAAACGCGCCGATGTGGGAATCTTTTAAAATCTCCAGTTTGCGCTCCCTGTCGCGGTAAGAATGCAGCGCGTCCATGGTGTCCATAAACCCGTCCGCATGAAATCCGCCGGATATTGCAAGCGGCAGAACCGCTCCGACCGCCGCCCGGGCAGTGGACGGGATCCCATACACGCCCGCAAACCGGTTCCACAACAGGAAACACAATCCGATCACCGCTCCGACCCACGGGAAGAAGCACAGCGTATAGCGCATGTCCTCCTCCTTCCACGCGAACTGCGGCACCGGAATTTTAGAATAAATCGAAAATGCTATAAAAAAAGACTTTATCACGGACATGCCGGTGCTCCTTTCTGTCTGTGTTCCTGTTTCTCTGCCGCCGCTACCGGAAGCTTTCCCTTTCTTGCAACGGGAATTCCCGCAATCACTTCCACCACAGCGTCCGAACGCTCTGCCAGTCTCACATTGATGCTGCCGAGCGCCCGAAGATATTCCATGGTGGAAGCGTCATAGACGATGCCATCCTCAAACACATTGTTGGTGACAATGACAAGTTCTTCCGTCTCCTGCGCCAGCACGCCAATCTGCGTGACAATCTTTTCCGCGACCTGCTCACTGCCCGCCGGTTCTTCCGTGTCAAACATTTCATTGGCAGCCAGATTCGACATGCACTCCAGGAGCACTACGCCGCCACCGGCCTCCCGAAGTGCGGGAAGGCACTGCATGATGTCCGTCGGCTGCTCGATCGTCACAAAGCCTTTGCCTGCGCGCATCCTTTTATGGCGCTCCACCTTTTTTTGCCCCTCCTCGCCGAACACATGCATGGTTGCCAGGTAGAAGTGCCTTTTCTCTTTTTGACACTCCAATGCCACTTTTTCCGCATAAACTGACTTTCCGCTGCCGCTTCCGCCGATCACCAGAATCATGTCCTACTCCTCTCTGAGGCTACCCGAATCTGTGATACGGTGCCACATCAATATCCGCAAACGTGGTGCGCTCGCCGTAGATCGTCCGCGCAATGTCCAGCAGTCCGCACATCATCACAGCTCCGGTTCCCTCTCCCAGCGCCAATCCCGCATCTAACACCGGGCGGATTCCCAGTTCTTCCAATATGCGCTCCGCCGCCGGTTCCCTGCTCTTGTGTGACGGTATTACGTAATCGCGCACGCCGGGAATCATCCGCTCCGCCGCAAGCGCAGCCACCGCACTGATGACTCCGTCAACAACCACCGGCACATGTGCCAGGGCACCGCCGATAAACACGCCGGAAAGTCCGGCGATATCCAGTCCGCCCACTGCGCACAGCACATCGAATGCGTCCGCCTGATAGAGTTCATGCATCTGGATTCCCTCTTCGACCACCGCAATCTTGCGTAAAAGCGCCGTGTCACTGAGTCCGGCTCCCTTTCCGGTGATCTCCTTCGGATCGCAGGATAACAGTGCCGCCGCCACCGCACTGCTGGTCGTTGTGTTGCCGATTCCCATCTCACCGGTCGCAAGCAGCTTATAGCCCTCGTGTGCAAGCCGCTTCGCAAGCTCCATGCCAATCTCAATCGCCGCCAGTGTCTCCTGCTCCGTCATCGCCCGTTCCTTGATAAAATTTCTGGTTCCGCGACGCACTTTGCACGGCAGCACGCCCTCCGGCGATCCCTCTTCGTTGATTCCGATGTCCACCGGTATTACCTCGATGCCGGCTGCTTTTGCCATCCGGCAGACAGAGCTCGTCCCTCTCCCCATGGCTGCCGCCACCTTCGCCGTCACATCCTGTCCGGACTGGCTGATCTTCTCCTCCACAATTCCGTTGTCCGCACACATCACAACCACTGCTTTTCTGGAAATATCAAGGGCGGGATCACGCCGGATTGCTCCGATGCGGGCAAATAATTCCTCAAATTCTCCCATCCCGTCCAGCGGCTTTGCAAGCGCATCCCAGTTGCCGAGGACTTCCTTATAGACCGCCTGATCCGGCGGCTCTATCTTCAACTGTCTCATCTGCTGTCTGTCTAACATCCCACACACCTCTCTCTTTTGTCACTCATATTCCCGCATCATCTTATAGACCGCATCGAGATCCAGATACTCGCGCAGCGTTGCCGCCAGCTTGTCGTACTGCTGCTCTTTGAACAATCCGTAGTCCACGCCGTCCTCCCCGAGCACGAGTCCCTTCCTCTCTGCGAGGTGCCGCACGATCTTCCCGGCGATGGAGCCATGGTCAAAAATGCCGTGCACGTAGGTGCCGCACACCTTTCCCGCAAAGACGCCGTCCGTGCGCTCCTTCCCGGTAATCTCGTCGCGGATCCTGCAGAAAGGTTCGCAGTCCCCCTCCGGTCTGCTGATTCCCATGTGAATCTCATAGCCGCTCAGTTCACAGCCGTCCAGCATCCCGCCAAGAATCTCTCCGCCAACCCGGGTTCGCACTTTTTGTTCCCCCAGCTCTGTCGTGACCGGAAGTAATCCCATTCCCCGGATCACACCGCCCGTCTCCACGCCGTGCGGGTCCGCAATCTGTTTTCCGAGCATCTGGTAGCCGCCGCAGATTCCAAAAATGAACGTCTCCGCGCTTCTGTGAAGAATCGCTGCCTCCAGACCGTTCTGGCGCATCCATTTTAAATCCTCCATCGTATTCTTGCTTCCCGGCAGAAGGATCATATCGGGATGATGCAGCTTTTCCACCGAATCGACATAGCGCAGCGACACATCCTCAAACTGCTCAAATACCGAGAAATCCGTAAAATTGGAGATGCGCGGAAAACGTATCACTGCAATGTCGACCGCCGCCTCCTGCCTCGCATCAAACCGGGTCGTCAGACTGTCCTCATCCTCGAGGGAAATCTGCATGTACGGCACCACCCCGACGACCGGAACGCCGCCGCGCTCTTCCAGCATCCGGATTCCCGGTGTAAGGATGGACACATCGCCCCGGAATTTATTGATGATAAATCCTTTTACCCGCCTGCGCTCCGACTCCTCCAGAAGAAGCTGTGTCCCGAGCAGCTGCGCGAACACTCCGCCCCGGTCAATATCTCCGGCGATCAGCACCGGCGCATTCAAAAGTTCCGCCAGCCCCATGTTCACGATATCATTCTCTTTTAAGTTGATCTCCGCTGGGCTTCCCGCGCCTTCGATCACAATGATGTCCGCCTGCTCCTCAAGCCTGTGGTACGCCGCGAGAATGTCCGGCACCAGTTTTTTCTTATAAGCAAAATAATCCCTGGCACTCATATTCCCGATCACTTCGCCGTTCACAATCACCTGGGAACCGATGTCGTTGGTTGGCTTTAACAGGATCGGATTCATCGCTACCGTCGGTTCCATCCCCGCCGCTTCCGCCTGCATCACCTGCGCCCTCCCCATCTCAAGCCCTTCTTTTGTGATAAAGGAATTTAACGCCATATTCTGTGATTTAAAGGGTGCCACCCGGTAGCCGTCCTGCCGGAAAATGCGGCAGAGTCCCGCCGCGATCAGGCTCTTTCCCGCATTCGACATGGTCCCTTGTATCATGATGCGCATTGCCATAGCTTACTCCAATCTAAAAAAATCTCCATGCCTCAAATAGCATGGAGATTATACTACATATCCGCCTCTTTTACCAGTATTTTAAGCTTATTCCCCGCTCTCATCCACCACAATCGGGGTAATGACAATCTTATCCGCCGCAATGTTGGTCTTGCGTTTTACAATATCTTCCACCTGTGCCCGCTTTGCATCCGTCACCTCTCCCATATTTAAGACAACGTCGCAGTTATCTTCCGTGATGCTCACCACCACATCGGAAAATCCCTTTGCCTCCAGCAGCATTTCCGCAGCTGCCTCCCGCTCGGCAATATCCGTCATGGCGATCATCTTGTTGACGGCATCCTGCTTTAAGCTCTCATCGATCGTCGTATTGTTTACAATCTCAAGCAGGGATTCCTTATTCTTGGAGCGGATCTGCTCGCGGTTTAATTTCATCTCCGCCGCATAATCAAGGTTCGCAATCGTCGTGCTTGTAAGCACTGCCTCCCCAGGATTCTCGACGTCCGCGGCACCGTCCGTCATCTGTGCCACATCCCCGGACTGCGCGGCATCCACTGCTGCCGTCTCCGTTCCTTCCACAAGCGCCAGTTCCTCCCCGGTTCCCTCATCGGTAAAGATCTCCCCCTCCGCAAGCATATCCTCCTCCGATATGTCGTATGTATCCTGCACCGTTCCCGCATCCGCGCTCGCTTCCGCCGTCACCTGGCCATCTTCCATATTGTTGTTCATGTAGCTGAAATATCCTGCCACCGCAATCATAAGTGCCAATGCTGTTATCACCAGCTGGTTTTTCCGAAATATTTTCTTCACTCCGATTCCTCCCTGGAACACATCTTAACTACTCTAATCCTATGCGGTTCCACCTTTAATAATGCCTGCACGGACTCTGAAATCTCAGAAACCGCCGCCGGGTTCCCGCCTCCCTCTGCGACCACCACAACGCCTGCCACCGTCGGCAGCGTCTCTTTCTGTACATACGGATATTTTTCATCTGCAGTCTCCACGTATACCGTCGAATCTTCCCCCGCCTGTTCTGTCACACTGCGCTCCCCTCCTCCTGAATCACGCTCGCCCGTCGAGGAGGAAGTTGTCTTTTTGTCCTTCTCCACAATCTGTTCGCCCCCGTCTGAAACGGTAATCATGACGTCCACTCTGCCCACTCCGTCCATCTGCATCAGAATATTCTCGAGCTTCTTCTCCAGATATTGGACATATTCCTGCTCTCCCTCCTCCGATGTCTGGCTGCCTGACGCCGTCCCTCCACTATCTCCTGACGCCGTTCTTCCACTGCCGCCTGACACCTCCTTTTCCCCCTGTGCCGTGTTATATGCCTTTTCTGCTGTGCCATCCCCACTCTCCACCGGCAGTGCAATCACAAGCAATAATATCCCCGCCAGCGCGAGCAGCAGCCAGTCGCTTTTCTTCCAGCTGCGCCAGTTTTTGTTCTGTAAGATCCGTTTCAGTTTTTCAGGCATTTACGTTCCTCCCACATAACTCACCCGTATTCCGGAATCCTCCATCCCGTAGTACGCCGCCAGTTCTTCCTTTACTTTCCCGCAGACCTCCTGCCCCTCCCCGGACTCTGCCGCATCTGACACACTGATTCTTCTGACCGAAATCTCATCCGCGTTCTCATCTGTGATGTAAATGCAAATCTCCTGCATCGTATGATCCTCTCCCAGTTCCACCGTAACGCTCTCCGCGCCAAGCCCGTACTCCTGCAGCATATCATCCACCTTCTCCCTGATATTTTCCGCGATGACATTCTCATACTCTGTGCGGTATCTGTCCTGATTCAGATAAGCGATTTTCTGCGTATCGCGGGAAAATTCCGACAGTTTTTCCATGCACTGGGCATATGCCATTTTTTCATAAAACGTATCTTTTCCGCCAAACAGTACAAACAGCGGTCTCAATGCTGCAAGCACCATCAGAAGCTGCGCGTAAAAACGGATATATTTCCGGTATTGTTTCCCCGGCGGCAGATAACTTAGCAGCACCAGAAGCACAAACAGAATGACAAATCCTCTCATATATGCGTTCATGGCACGTCCCCCTATGCATGTGATGTGACTGCCGCCGTCTGCAGCGCAATCGTAGCAAAAAACAGTACAATGCCATAGCAGACCAGCTTCAGATAAAGCACGCCTCCCTGCGCCATGCTCTTAATGCATCCGACAATCCTCTTATCCGCCACCGGCTCCGCCACCGCCGCCGCAAGTTTATAGAGAACTGACATACAGGCAAGCTTTAGAACCGGGATGCAGCCCACCGCAAGCAGCACGATCAGTGCCGTCACCCCCACACAGTTTTTGATCAGTATTCCGGCGCCGAACATAAGCTCCCCGATTCCTCCAAGCACATTCCCCACCCCCGGAATCATCATCGCCGCACGGCTGACCGCTCCGTTTAAAAGGCGGTCCTTTGCCGGTGCAAGCAGTCCCTGCATGACGTTTAATCCGAGCACCGCCATCATCGCGCTCTTCATCCCCCAGGAGATCACTCCAGCCAATAATTCCGTAAAATTCTGGAATTTTTCATCCTCGAAAAAGTGATTGAACAGCTCCGTCACCACATACACACGGATGAAGGGAAGCAGCACCGAAAGAAAGAGCCACTCCACCAGATAAATGACCAGAAACGCCAGCTGATAAAAGGCGGCGGAGCTCTCCGCCCCCGAGGAAAATACCATGCTGATACCAAACGCCGGAATGAGTGCCTTCATAAAATCGATGCTGCCGTTTAGCGCTTCTTCCGCTACCGTTCCATAGATTTCAAAAGACTTTAGCAGCAGCACACAGAGCACGCCGTAGACCAGCAGGAAACAGATGTCGGAAACATAATTTTTCTCAAAGGTTCCCGAGAAATTCTTAAGCATGGAAAAACCCGCTGCAAGCAGCACCACCTCCACCAGAATTGTTTTGCCGGTCTTTATCTCATACAGCAGGGCATCACACAGCCACTGTCCGATTTTTTCCATGGAGGTCACTCCGATTCCATCCGCAAGCAGTTCCTGCACCATCACGGAGAAGCTGAATTTTTCCCTCTGCTCCGGAAACAGCTCCTCTTTGGTCCACGTATCCAGTTCCGCAAAGTCCAGATCTTCCAGAAACGTTTTTAAATATGTCTCCTGCGTCTTCTCCGCGCTCCCCGTCCCGCCGTCATAATCTGCCGCCTGCACAGTCACAGGCATTCCGGTCAAAACCAAAAACATGCACACCAGACAGAAGCTTCTCTTTCCACACTCTCTCATAAAAAACTCCCCACCGCGTCCAAAAATGCTCCAAACACAGGCACACTCACCACCAGAATGGACAGCTTTGCAAACATTTCAATCTGTCCTGCGATCGCAGAATAACCGGAATCCCTGCACAGGTTCGCCGCAAATTCCGCCACATACGTGATTCCCACCATCTTTACCACCAGCCCGATGTATCTGCCATCGACCGGAAGCTGCGACTTGATGGAATCCACAAAGAGCAGTACAGTCTCCACCTTTGTGAGCAGATAGATAAAAATGCAGATTCCCACAACCATTGCAACAAACGTACTGTACTCTCCCTTTTCTCTCTTGAGCGGAATTGCAAGAAATACTCCCGCGATGCCAAGAACCGCTATTTTTACAATATCCATCGTTTTCTCCCGGCTTACAGCGCAAACAGCGACTGCATCGTCTCAAATAATTCATAGATATACGGAACGATCCAGAACAGCACAATGATAAGCCCGGCAAGGCTGGTCAAAAACGCATGCTCCTCCCTGCCGCTGTGCTTTAAGACCTGTCCGATCACTGTCACAAGAATCCCGACTGCCGCTATCTTAAAAATCAAATTCACGCTCATCGTATTTCTTTCCTTTCTGTTTTGCTTTCCTGCCGTCTAAATCAGAAGAATGACGAGCATTCCCCCCATCACCATACTGACAGTCGCATAAATCTTCTGCTTTTCTCCAAGCTCTCCCCGCACGGTTTTGATCCTGTCATCCAGCTGTTCTAAAATGAGCGTGAGTCTTCTGTGATTTTCTTCTTCGCTTCTCCCGAAAAGCGCGCCGCCCGCCTCCCCGATGAGCGCGCTCTCCTCTCCGGTTAAACACAGTTTTTTCCGATATTCCTCAAAAACCCTCTTCCACACCTGTTCCCCGTTTTTCTCGTTTTTCTCTATCAGGCAGTCTGCAATCTTCCGACAGATCTCATTTAATCGTTCATCCGGCGTTCTCACAAAGCATCCCAGCAGAACTTCCACCGGCTGTCTGGTTCCATTTCCGTAACAGGAAAGATCCACCAGAAGTTTCCGCAGCGCGTACAAAAGTTCCAGATGGTCTGCCAGTTCTCTTTTGTATGTGCCTGCCATCCCCGCCGCCGCGGCAAAGACCAGGATACTTCCCATGATTTTTAACATATCCGCTCCATCCGTTCATCATAGATTGTGGTGCTGCGCTCCCCGCGGGAATTCCGTTCAATCAATATGTAGCGCCCGAACAGCTTCTGTGTGACGCATGCCTGCAGATACGGTTTGTCCAAAAGCTCCTGCACACAGCCCGCATGCACGGTCCCGAGTACCCTGCACCCGCAGCACAGTGCCTGTTTTACCGCCGCAAAATCCTCCTTTCCACCAAGCTCATCCACCGCCAGAATCTGCGGCGACATGGAGCGCAGGAGCATCCGGATTCCCTCCGTTTTCTTACAGCCGTCCAACACATCCGTGCGGGGGCCCAGATCGTTCTGCGGAATTCCCAGGTGGCATGCGGCAATCTCGGAACGCTCGTCCACAACCCCCACTTTCATTCCGGGTGCACCCGCATCCCCCGCGGACAACTGCCGGATCAGATCCCGCAAAAACGTCGTCTTCCCGATTCCGGGCGGCGAGAGCATCAGTGTATTATAGATACCGTCCGATCTCCTGATATGCGGAAGAATGTCATCCGCGCAGCCCCGTTTCTCGTGTGCAATCCGGACATTTAAAAAGGTGATATGGCTAAGACCCGTCACTTTTCCATCCTTTTTTACCACCTGTCCCGCCATTCCGATTCTATGTCCTCCCTCGATGGTAAGATAGCCCTCCTTTACCTCCTCACTGTAGGCGTAGAGTGAATAATCGCTGATATAGTTGAGCATCTCACGAAGGTCCTCCGGCGTCATCCGATAGCCGTTCTCATATCCGCAGGCAGAAGGCAGTGCATACGCGCCCTCCCGCCCCGGCAGGTAGCGGCTCTCCCCGCCGTAAATAAATTCAAGCGGACTGCCCACCCGGACACGGATCTCCTCCAGTCCCGCCTTCCATGTATCGTTCGCCAGCGCCTCTCTTATATGCACCGGGAATATTTTGACGATCTCCAAAGCCATGCCCCCTTTCCGGCTATGTCTAATTCTATGACCTGTCCGAAAAAATATGACTCCTTTTTGCGTCGGTCATAAAAAAGCGCAAAAAAGAAGGGGCAGCCCGTTTCATGCGGCAGCCCCTTCTTTTTTATCAACTCACTAAATAGGTTACATGCGCTCCGGCGCCTTAAAGCCAAGCAGATCGATGCAGGTCTCAAGCACCGACTTCGTCAGCTCTAACAGACGGATATAAGACTTCTGGATCTGCTCGTTCTCCTCGGACATGATCTTTGTCTCATGGTAAAAGCTGTTGAATGCATTCGCCAGCTCATAAATGTAAGAACAGATCTTATGCGGCGCTGTCTCCTCATAAGCGTTCTCCATCATAGCACCAAATCCAGAAAGTGCCAGCATAAGGTTCTTCTCGCTTGCGGAATGAGCCGCCTCAATCACTGCGCCGCTCTCATCCTTCCCCATGCTGTGATACTTGTTCAAAATCGACTTGATACGAACGATGGTGTAAAGGATGTATGGTCCGGTATTTCCCTCAAACGAGGTGAACCGGTCAATATCAAAGATGTAATCCTTGCTTGCCTGATTGGAGAGGTCACCGTACTTGATGGCTGCAAGCGCGATCATCTTCGCGGTCTCCTTCGCCTCTTCCTCACTGATCTCAAGGTTCTCTTTTGCCTTCTGGTTCTCCGTGATCTTTTTGAGCATTTCCTCGTTCACACTCTCAAGCAGATACTGCAGACGCATAACGCCGCCCTCACGGGTCTTAAACGGCTTGCCATCCTTGCCGTTCATCGTGCCGAATCCGAGGAACTTTAAGCCTGTCTCTGGCTTTACCAGTCCGGTCTTACGCGCGCAGCGGAACACCTGTGTAAAATAGAGTTCCTGGCGCTTATCCACCACATAGATGAGCTCATCCGGATGGTAATCCTTCATACGCCACACGATCGTTGCGAGATCCGTCGTATTATAGAGGGATGCACCGTCTGATTTTAAGATCATGCACGGCGGGATCTCCTTGGTATCGGTATCCTCCTTGACATCCACGACAAGCGCACCGTCGCTGATGTAGGCAAATCCGTCATCCTTCATCTTCTGCACCATATCCGGAATGTACGGCTGGGCATCGGACTCGCCCTTCCACAGATCAAACGATACATTCAGATTCTCATAGTTGCGCTTTAAGTCCGTGACGGACACATTTAAGATGTGGGAAAGCAGTGCCTGATAACCTCTTCTGCCGTGCTGCAGTTCATAGGTTGCCTGCATCGCCGCCTCCTTGTAGGCTGCGTCCTCCTTGGACTTGCCGCTGGCTGTCGGGTAGATCTCCTCAAGCTCTGAGATGGTAAACGGCGCCTCTGCCGGATACTCGCCGGTATAACTCTCATCAAAATATACCAGATCCGGCTTTCTCTCCCGAAGCTCCGTGATGATAAGTCCCATCTGTAAGCCCCAGTCGCCCAGATGCACATCGCCGATTACCGTATGTCCCATAAAACGTCCGATGCGCTTGATGCTCTCGCCGATAATCGCCGAGCGCAGATGTCCGACGTGAAGCGGCTTCGCCACGTTCGGTCCGCCGTAATCGATCATGATCGTCTTCGGCTCTTTGGTCTTCTCACAGCCGTATCTTCCCTCGTCCGCCTGCATCTTTGCCACATAATCCGCCAGATATGCCTCATCCAGCTTGAGATTCAAAAATCCCGGCTTTACAGATTCCACCATGGAAAACATGGCATTCCCGGAAAGCTTCTCCGCCACTTCGTCCGCGATCATAAACGGCGCCTTCTTGTACTCCTTTGCCGCCGCCATCGCTCCGTTGCACTGATATTCACAGAGATCCGGTCTATTGGATAATGTCACCTTGCCATACTTTGCATCGTAACCGCAGTCCACAAATGCCTGTGTGACTTCCCCGGTGATAAGGTCTAAGATCTTTTTCATATTCTTCTCTCCTGCATTTCGTTCAAACTGTTTCTTTACAACCTGTATCACATTATACCATAAACAGACCATTTCTCAAGTGAAACAACACGAAAAAGATACCGGGCTATCGTGACATTCTCTGCCATCTATGCTAAAATAGGCTTTGTGTGCTCTCATTACACACAATACATCAAAGAGGATAAAATTATGAATTCTAAAGACAACAGAAGTTCCTTCTCAGGAAAAATAGGCTTTGTACTCTCAGCTGCCGGTGCCTCCGTAGGTCTCGGAAACATCTGGAGATTCCCATATCTTGCTGCTAAATACGGCGGGGGAATCTTCCTTCTCATTTACATTGTGTTAGCCCTCACGTTCGGCTACACCATGATCGTCGCAGAAAGCGCCCTCGGGCGGATGACAAGAAAAAGTCCGGTCAGTGCATTCCAGTCATTCGGAAAGAAAAAATGGATGTCCTTCGGCGGATGGATTAACGCCGTAATCCCGATCCTGATCGTCCCTTACTACTCCGTGATCGGCGGATGGGTGATCAAATACCTGCTTGAATACATCCGCGGAGACGGGGCTAAGCTTGCAGAAGACGGTTATTTTTCCGCCTTTATCTCAGACGGCGCATCGACGGAGCTCTGTTTCGTTCTCTTCTGTATGTTTACGCTGGTTATTATTTTTGCAGGAGTCCGTAACGGAGTGGAACGTGTTTCCAAGCTTATGATGCCGGTTCTTGTCGTACTGTCCGTAATCATTGCCGTTTATTCTGTGACAAGACCTGGAGCACTTGCCGGCGTGAAATATTTTCTTGTACCGAATCCGGCGAATTTTTCGTGGATGACCGTTGTTACAGCCATGGGGCAGATGTTTTATTCACTCTCCATCGCCATGGGAATCTTAATTACCTTCGGTTCTTATATGAAAAAGGAAACTTCCATCGAGGGATCGACCAAGAACGTCGAAATTTTTGATACTGCCATCGCGATTATGGCAGGACTTATGATTATCCCCGCGGTATTTGCATTTTCAGGCGGCGATCCGGACACGCTGCAGGCGGGTCCGGCGCTGATGTTCATCACGATTCCAAAAGTATTTGCCAATATGGGACTCGGCACTTTCGTTGGTATCCTGTTCTTTCTGCTGGTGCTTTTTGCCGCTGTGACAAGTTCGATTGCACTGACAGAAAGCGCGGTGTCTACCTTTGAGGACGAACTTGGATGGAACCGCAGGAAATCCACCGTCCTGGTCGGCGTGATCATGATTGCGCTCGGAAGCCTCTCCTCCTTAGGTTATGGTCCGTTAGCAAACATCCGGATCATCGGCATGCAGTTTCTGGATTTCTTTGATTTTCTGACCAACTCCGTGATGATGCCGATCGCTGCCTTGATGACAAGCCTTCTTGTATCCAGGGTAATCGGTATCGACCGGATGGAGGAAGAGATCCTGCATGGGGAGGGCACGTTCCGCAGGAAAAAGATTTTTGTTGTGATGATCAAATATCTGTGCCCTATTTTTACCATGATCATTCTGGCAAGCTCAGTTGCCAATGCATTTGGGTGGATTTCCATGTAACTGCAGGTTACATGTTTCCTATCACACAACGGAACTGTCACAATAAGCATATCATGCTTTAACTTTAATAAGTAATATTATTAGAAGATCACACTGTGGAATTTCAGATGGAAAGGCAGAGGGAAATTCGTTGGAGAAAAATGTGAGCATTTCTTCCGGCTGAATGTCTGCATCGGATTCCGTGTCTCTTCCACGTTTGGACAATCCGACAGGTACATGTCCGGCACACCGGAGACAATGGGCGGACTTTTTAGACCTGTTAAGAGATGTCAACACAATTTTTGATTTTTTTGCATAAGAAATAGG
>ERZ832317.298-NODE-298-length-73584-cov-30.246501_pt1 | contig 73584 bp, 67 predicted proteins | sample MGYA00519695_ERZ832317 | MGnify/ENA primary metagenome ERZ832317 (study PRJEB31850, sample SAMEA3708726) | human gut metagenome | biome: human gut; feature: human-associated habitat; material: faeces | place: China | collected 2014 ...
TGCAGGAGATATTGAGGATTGGAGCGGAGCAGAAGAGGTTGTGGGAGGTGTATGAAGGGAGATAGAATAATCAGAGGCTGTTGCACATGAAGATTGCAACAGCCTTTGTGTTTTGAAGAGCTATCAGTATTGTTCTTTATAGGTGGAAAAAAAAGAAGGTATATGTTAAAATTTAATTTGGTTTTTTATATGTAAAAATAGAAATAAGAACTTGTGTTCGATAAAATAAGATGATATATTATATGAAATAGAAAAAATGTTCGAGGAGATAAAAATGAATAGTGAAAAAAATAATATAGATATGAGTAATGTGATTAATAAGTTGTTTGAAGGTGATTGCTTAGAATATATGAAAAAGATACCAGATGGAAGTGTTGATATGATTTTATGCGATTTACCATATGGTATGACACAAAATAAATGGGATAGTTATATTCCTTTAGATGAGTTATGGAAACAGTATAATAGAATAATAAAGCCAAATGGAGCAATTGTTTTGACATCAAATGGAGTTTTTACTGCAAAATTGATTTTAAGCCAACCTAATATATATAAGTATAAGTGGGTATGGGAAAAATCAAAGCCTACAAATTTTTTGAATGCTAAAAAGCAGCCATTAAGAAAACATGAAGATGTTTGTGTTTTCTATAAAAAACAACCAACATATCATCCTCAAATGACAAAAGGAGAACCTTATGATAAGGGGGTAAGAAAAAATCAGCTTAGTGGTAATTATGGGGACTTTGAACCAGTACATGTGGCAAGTGATGGAGAACGTTATCCCACAGATGTAATTTATATTAAAACAGCAGAATCAGAAGGAGCAGTTCTTCATCCTACCCAAAAACCTATAGAATTAGGCAGGTACATGGTGAGAACATATACTAATCCAGGGGATGTAGTACTTGATAACACTTTTGGTAGTGGATCATTTTTAGTAGCAGCATTGATGGAAGGGAGAAATTTTATTGGGATTGAAAAAAATGAAGATGTTGCGCTATTCAAAAAAGAAGAAATAGATTATATTGATGTAGCAAAAAGAAGATTATTCTTGGCGTGGGAAGGTTTGGATAAAAAAACTCGTAAATATATTAGAGAGGAAAATCTTATAGCAGAATTCAAAGAAAGGTAAAGGTGGTTCGCATGGGGACAATTATCAGAAGAAATGAAAGAAGTTGGGCGATTGTAATAATTACAGAGATTAAAATGATGCTTAATGGCTTGGGGTTAAAGATTAAGAGTGCAGGTGGAGAAAGTACGCTTTCTGTAAATAAGAAAAGTATGTTTCCAGACGTTTTGTTGTACGAAGATGAGGCACAAACTAAAATACTGCAAGGCTGGGAACTTAAAATGCCGGATGTATTGATTACAGATGAAGCATTGATTGCAGATGCTACAAGAAAGGCAAAAGCATTAGGATTGAACAGTTTCGTAATATGGAATTTTACCTATGGAAAATTATATATACAGAATAAACAAGGCTTTTTTGAGGAAGCCAAAGTATGGGATGGAACAAGTCATATTAAATCAAGAGAAGATGTTACTACATACAAAGCAGAGTGGTTGCCGATTATTAAAGATATTGTATTGACGGTAAATGAATATTTAGTTACTGGTGAAATAACAACATCATCAATAACAGCAACTGTTTCAGAATCAATAATGGCAGAATTGATACAGCGAAACAAGGAAATCGTAGCGGAAAATATTACAATAGAAGCAAGCCATAATACGCGAATGGAAAGCAGAATCAAAGTATGGTGGAATGCTTTTCATGAAGAGTATGATAAAGATGAAAGCAATATGTATTCTGCATATGCCAAATCGATATTACTGAATTGGACTAATAGAGTTATGTTTGCTAATGCAATAAAGAAATACCATAATTGTGCATATAAAATCAAACAAATTGATTTTACTACATCACCTGCAGATGGAAATCTTATAATTCAACAGATTATAGAAGAAGGCGATTTCTATAATGTATTTAATAAGATTGCCTTTAATGAATTAGTACCAGAGGATACATGGATTGATATTGTCGATTTTAATCGATTTTTAGTGGATAGCAATATAGACAAAATAGATCAATCAGTATTACAGGAGATACTTGAGAAAACAGTTAATGTATCTAAAAGAGAGATAAGGGGACAATATGCAACACCTTCAATATTGGCTGATTTATTATCTAGAATTACAGTAGATGATTGGAATAAAGAGTGCGCTGATTTATGTGCTGGTACAGGCACAATTGCGAAAGCTATAATTAGGAATAAGACTAAAAGATTGGCTACAGCTGAACAGGCTTTCATTAGTACATGGATGTCAGATAAATATGCTTATCCTCTTCAGATTGCTAATATATCAATAACTGATATTCAAGCAATAAACATACCCTTAAATATGTTTCAGAGCGATGTTTTTTCTGTCAATGTTGGAGATGAAATTAAAATCAAAAGTCCCATAGATGGCAGCGAAATAAAAAAGATTATCCCTAAATTCGGAGCTATTATATCTAATCTTCCGTTTGTTGAATACAATAAAATTGCGATGGATGAACAAGAGTTTATTGCACAAGTAAGACAGAATGTGCAAGATAATACAGGAATAGAATTTACATCAGGTAAGACTGATTTATACAATTTTATTCCTTTTAAGTTATATGAATTATTAGATACAAATGGAAAGTTAGGAATTGTATTGTCGAATTCATGGCTTGGGACTGATATTGGAAGAAAGTTCTTTGATGCGCTTCAATATTATTATGATATAAAAGCAGTGGTTGCAAGCGATGATAAGAGATGGTTTAAAAATGCAGATGTTGTTGGCACATTATTAATAATGCAAAAGAAAAGTATTTCACAACCTGATTTGCGACATAAAATATCATTTTGGTTAGTGAAGAAGGATATACATAGCATTAATGATGATGAGATGGAGGTGCTAGTAAATAGTATTGTGTTGAATGAAATTCTAGAGCCAGAGATTGCAACATTTAAACAGTATAGTTATCAAGATATTATTGATATTACAAATTATGGGCTTACACTTAATACTCTTTTTCACGATGTTTTATGGGTGAAAAAAATAGCAGATAAATTAGTTCCCGTTTCAAAAATTTTGGATATTAAGCGTGGTGAACGTAGAGGATGGAATGATTTATTCTATCCATCAGATGTAAAAGATATTGAAGCGGAATATATACATCCTGTTTTAAAAAATCCGGCTAAATTAAAATCATATAATGCGGAAACGGATATAGAAGCATTTTGTTGCCATAGAAGTAAAAGGGAATTAGAAGAATTAGGTCATAATGGAGCACTTTCATGGATAGAAAGATTTGAGCATATAAAGAATGGTTCTGGTAAGCTGCTTCCGATTGCATTAAAACGTTCCGGATGTTATTGGTATGAAATGGATGATTCTGCAAGAGCAGATTTTGTTACAGCATTGAATCCAGATAAAAGATTGTTTGTTGCAAAATTCAGAGAAAGAACTTTTGTGGATCAACGTTTTACAAGAATGCTTTTGAAATCTGAAGATGTTAATTCGGAACTAATTCATGCTGTTTTGAATTCTATATATGGAATGTTTGCAATAGAGGCTATAGGATTTGGAAGAGGACTCGGTGTACTTGATGCAAGTAGTACTCGGTTAAGGAATATGTATATGATAGATATAGAACAAATATCGAAAGCCGATGCTGAAGAAATTATTAAGTTATTTGAGAAGGTTAAGAATAGAGAAGTGATGGATATTGAAGATGAATTAAAAGATCAATCACGTAGAGAGTTTGACAACAAGGTACTTCAATCAATAGGAGCAGTGGATTTATATGACAAAATAAAAGATTCTCTCTTATCAATTCAGCATACAAGACATTGTGTAAAATAACATAGAAAGTTGTGTCAAATGAAGATGTTCACTCAACAAGTTATCAAATTCAAACGATTTTTAAACAGTACATATCATGTTGCTTACATATCAAGATGATATTACAGATGAAGAATTGGTTGAGTTATTGTTAACGGGAGATAGAGAAAAGATAAATAACATTTAATTTATATATAGAAAGGACTAATGAAAATGCAAACTATTACGTTAGATGCGTTAATACCAAGAGAAGATTTAAATATATTATCTACTACTGGTAGTAGTGGTAACACGAGGAATAAAACAACTTTATCAATAGAGGATTTGAAATATGATTCATTTTTCTTCAGCGCACTAAGGAAGCCAATATTTCAAAGAGAAACGAATGAATGGGATGCTGAAAAAGTATGTTCAATGATAGAGAGTTTTGTTAATGATGAACTGGTGCCAGCAATAATTCTATGGAGAAATCAAGGCGGATATATATTTGTTATTGATGGTGCACATAGACTAAGTAGTCTTGGCGCCTGGATAAATGATGATTATGGGGATGGACAGATATCAACTAGTTATTATGGAAATTATATTTCAGAAGAACAAAGAAATATAGCGGAAAAAACCAGAAAACTTGTGAACGATAGAATTGGAGCATATAAAGAAATTGAGGCGATATCTAGAAATCGACTTACAACAGAAGATAAAGTGAAAAATGAAATTGCTAAGAATTTAGGTGCATTAGCGATACAATTACAGTGGGTGGATGGTAATGCATCTAAAGCTGAAGATTCATTCTTGAAAATTAATCAATCAGCAACAAAAATTAGTGATGCGGAGTTAGATTTGATAAAAAACAGAGAATATTCTTACGCTATTGCTTCGCGTGCAATTGTACGAGCTGGAAAAGGTTATAAATATTGGTCAGCTTATGAAGAAAAGGAGCAGGAAGTTATTGTTTCGTTATCCAAAAAAATACATCAGATAATGTTTGGAAATGGTAGGGTTGATAATGATGATATAAATTCAATGCCTATTGGTGGACCATTAAGTTCGTCTTTAACATTAGATGTGGTTACACAGACTGTAAGAATATGTAATGGAATAGACAAAAAAACAAAGATAAGCATTGGGGGTGCTAAAGAAGTAATTGAGTATTTGAAACATACATTGATTATTCTACAGTACATTAATTCTAAAGAATCGTTTTCTTTAGGAATCCATCCGTTTGTTTACTTTTATTCTGGAATAGGAAAACATAAAATAGGATCATATTATGGTTTTTTGATGTTTGTTAAAGAACTTATAGAGAAGAAGAAAATCGATAAATTTATTGAAGCTAGAGCTACTTTTGAAAAAGTTATTTATCAATATAATTTCTTGGTTCAACAGATAATGAGGAAAAACAGACAAAGCAAAAGAGCATATACTTCGATAAAGGATTATTTTTCGTTACTTGTCGAAGTTATTTTGAATAATCCTGGTTATGATGAAGAAAAGATTGTTGAAGAAATAAGAAAAGATGACAGATTCAAATATCTCCAAATTGAAATAGTGGATAACGAAGAGGTATCTGTAAAAAGTAACTTCTCCCGTGGCAAAAAGCAACAAATTAAAATGAATACATTTGTTGCAGCACTACCAAAGTGTCCGATTTGCGGTGGATATATTTCTAATAATTCTGTCTCAATAGATCATATTCAACGAAAAGAAGATGGTGGTACAAATGCTTTATGTAATGGTCAGGTTACTCACTTGTATTGCAATACTACTTATAAGAATTAATGCTGATGCGTTGAGTGGAAAAATGCTTTTAATAGGAAAAGATAACTGATATGGGAAAGAGGTGTATAAAGTGAAAGATATTAGTAGAAATGTGACATTGTTTTGTCCGTTATGTGGAAATGACCAGTTTTCATCCATTGATTGTGAATTGAGTAGTCTAAAGGAGGCTCCAGGTGAAACTCGAATAAAATGTTCAGATTGTGGAAGAATCACAACAAAAGATATATTGATAGAAGAAAATCAAGAGATAATAAATGCCAATATTGAAGATATAAAAAAAGAAGCAGTATCTGATGCTAAAAAAGAAATTGAAAAAATGTTAAAAAAATTAAGGTAACATGTATGATTGAAGAAATATTTATGTTTTTAAAGGATACAATTAAAGATATAGCATTATATGTTGTCCCTATTGCAGCACTTGGATTGTCTATTATTTCTTTGCATAGATCGAGCAGAATTGCTAAAGTTGAAAATAAGTTAAAAGAGTATGACTTGCTCCTTAAAGAGTATGAACTTGAAAAAATTGAACATGAAAAACAGAAAAAACAGAAAGAAATAGAACAAAAAAATAAGGCTGATGTAAAAGCAAGAATATATAAAATATCTGATAGAAAATACAAAATAAAAATTTATAATTGTGGAGAAGGTATTGCATATAATGTTGATTATAGAATACCGGAAGAATATCAAATAATTTGCATGAAGGAAGTAGTGCCATTTGAAATACTAAATCCGGGTTGCAATTTTGAGGAATATGTTGTAATACATATGCAAAGTTCAAAGAAGTATAAAGTTATTACAAGCTGGAAGGATTCTAAAGGAAATGAATGTAGTAATGAAATTTTGGAAAGTTGGTAATAGGGATGTGTAAGGAAAACGATTACGGACTCCAATCCTCATCCATAGCATCAGACCAAGCCTGCAATTCACAATCAAGAGCAAGTGCAGCATACATAAGCGGATTATCAATTGCAAGGTTATCAATTAGCCTTTGAGAGTTAGGTGTAGTATGGAGATTCTTTTCAGCTTCAGCACAGGATAAGAATAGAAGTGTATTATCAGCAAAAGCAATGTCAATTCCGTTCTTGTATTGATTGTAGTAAGCAAAATGTATTTTCATAGTATTAGTCCTTTCTTTGTTAAAGTAATGAGTAGTCTTGGGAATGTGTGGGCAGTCAACCGCATACAACACATATGCAACACTGCCATACACAAATCCCCAATTTATGGGATTTTCACGCTATCAAAATGTTCTAAAAGAGATAATAAATTCTTTTTGCAAAAGAATTATCACAATCAAGAACATTTCAGAACGTTTCAGAAAAGTATGTTACACCTTGGAATTTATATAATCAGAATTCTAAGACAAATATAATTACATAATAAAGTATATAATATATGAAATGCGTGAAATAGATATTAACTATTCCACGCATTTTATTTTATCAACTATAAATTATAACCAGCAAATCCCCCGGTTTATCACTTATTACTTTTATCACTTATATTTTTTATCACTTATTACTCTTATTACTTATTGATTATTACTTTTACTACTTATACTTTGATACATTAGTTGAATCTACCTTCTCAAATGGTACCCATACATATAAGCCGTCATCTGATATTCCTTCAATGCCACTCGTACTGCTTCCTGTTCCGAGTGCAATAGCTGCTTCTATAAGCCTCTTTCCCTGTCCATCAGCAGACTGGTATACTGTAAATGACATTGTTCCTGCTTCTATTGCCTTACAGCCATCGCTTGTCGCATCAATACCAAGAATTAATATATTACTCTTCCCTGCTTTACGGCACGCATCTACTATACCAAGTGCCATAGTATCATTGTTACATATAACAACATCACATTTCTGGTTAGTCTTTAAGAATATATTAAACATTTCCTCTGCTTTTGACTGCTCCCAGTCAGCGTGGTCTTCAAATACATAATTAATCTTCTTTCCAGAAGCGTTAAGTATCTCTTTAACAGCTTTAGTTCTTCCCTTAGTTGCTGAATGGCTTGATGGTCCTTTAATTATAGCAACATTAATCTCTGATGATGATTTTAACTTATCAAGCACATATTCTGCCTGAAACTGTCCTGCGGTGTACTCATCTGAGCCAACATACATATACTTGCCAGCTTTAAGTCTTGATTCATCTGGTGATACATTAAAGAATACAATAGGAATATCTCCTGCGAGAGCTTCAAGCTCTAATGAAGTATCCTTATCTACCATATTACAAAGAATTACATCATAATTCTCTGAAACTGCTTTCTTAATATGCTCAACCTGCTTTTCAATTGAATTATTGGCATCTAATATATCAAGCTGTGTATTATTCTCCTGTGCTGTTTCCTTTGCTTTATTAACTAACTGTGTTCTGAAAGTATCAGCCTGTGCCAGTGTCATTAACATTTTTACACTGCTCTTACTGCCTGTTGAAGATGTATTAGTACCAGTGCCACAGCCGGCAACACCTAATACAAGCATTACCAGACATATTAATAAACATAACCTTTTCTTCATTCTATAACCTCTTTTCCGGACATTTTATCTTCTCTATATATGAAACTGCTGTACCTGATTAGAAAGCTGTTCTGCCGAGGCTGCTAATTCTTCTGCTGAGATTTCCACCTGTTCACTGTTTTTAGAAATATTATTAGCCTGTCCTAGCATTGACTCAGATGTTGCCATAATCTCATCTGAGCTTGCAGCCTGTTCCTCACATATAGCGGCAACATTAGTAGCGACCTCATCAACATGTCCAATCTTCTCAACAACATTTGCCATAAGTTTATTGGTTGTCTTAATATTATTGAATATTGTATTAAATGTATCTACTGCTGTATGAATTAATACTGCACTGTCACCAATCTCTCCAACACTATCCCCCGCCTGACTTACAGCATCTTCAACAAGCTTATTAATCTCTGTAATAAGCTGTGTAATATGTCCTACAGATTCTGTACTGTTTTTTGCAAGTGAACCTATCTCAGAAGCAACAACTGCAAAGCCTCTTCCTGCTTCTCCTGCTCTTGCTGCTTCAATAGATGCATTAAGTGATAAGAGGTTAGTTTCATCAGCTATATCACCTATAAGCTTAATAATATCGACTATTTCCTTAGAAGCCGAACCAACTTTATTGACAGCTTCCTCAAGACTTCTTATTGATAATTCAATATTGTTAAGTGCTTCGCTGACATGTTCCATATCAATTCGTCCTTTTTCAGATATTTCAACTGTCTCACGCATTTTAATATCAACTGAGTCGCCATCGTTCTTAGTTTCTGCAGCAACACCTGCAAGCTGTGTAACATTTTCTGCAATCTCATTAACTGACACTGATAACTGGTCAACTGTATCGTTAAGTTCATGCATCGACTTGGACTGTATATCTGCCGCTGTATTCATCTCGCCTGATACATTCTTGCTTGAGACTGCCTGCTCCTTTAATCGTACAGATACATCACCAATCTGGGATATCATCTGGCGCATAGCCTGAATAAACTTCTGTATGCTCTGTCCCATAACAGCAATCTCATCATTGCCCTTAACATTAACTGATACAGTAAAATCGCCAGAAGCCATCTGTGTGATAGCTTTAGTCATATTCTTTACTGGCTTAACTACCACATTAGTCATTCTTTCAACAAGAATACAAAGAACCATTATACATACAATTCCTACAATTATCATAATAGTTCTTAAACGTATAAGCTTTGCAAGTACAATACTCTTAGGAATATATGATACTAATACCCAGTCAGTACCATCGACCTCCTTAAATACCGTCATATTGCCATCAATAGTTGCGGAATCATAATCATTAGAACTAAATTGGGCTGCTACATTCTGATAATATTCACTCTGTCCAGAAGCACCAAGCTTCTGTGATATTAATGAAGCTTCTCTATCAGCAAGTATAACTCCTGTATTCTTATCAACAAGAAATGCCTCTGCATTATCCATATCAATAAAAGAATTAACAATTATAGTAATTCGGTCAAGTGTCATATCTGCTGATATTACCCTTATATTATCAGTTCCGTCATTAAGAATACCTGAAGCACTAATTACATTAACCCCCTCAGCGTTCTTATATGCCGAACCAACAGCCATATTAACCCTTGTAAGACCTTCCTTATACCAAGTGCTCTGTACAGGATTGCTCTCCTTCTTAGTTGACTTATCTGCCTTTATAAGATTACCATTAGAGTCAGATACATATAAACCATCTGGATAATTATCATTATAGTTATAATATCCATCAAGAATAGCCTTTAACTGTGTATCATCTGGGTGAAGATTTTCTATTGTGGTTTTTGCCATCTGGAAAGAAGCAAGGTTCTCACTTAACCAGGCCTCTATCTTAGATGACTGGTTACTTACCGATGACTCCAGCAAATTCTGTGAATAATCTTCAATTATGCCTGCTGATGCCTGATAAGCAATAAGCACAAGTACTGCTACGATAGCAATAACAACTGGCATTATGCTTCCTAAAAGCCTGGCTTTGATTGATATTTTCCTTTGTTTCTTCATAGTTACAAACCCCTTTCTTATGTATTCAATTGTATAAAATTTTCACGCAAATACACTATATTTATTATATCACCTTACAATTATATGACAATCTTTTTATTACAATTCACTATTGCCATTGCACATATAAACATTGGAAATGTTATTACTTCCAAAATGTTACCTGCACCGTGCACGGCATACACTATGTAAATAGCATTTTAAGAACAAAAAAGTTTATAAAATTAAGAAAAAATTTATATTTAGCATTGCATTATCTTCAATATATTGATATTATTAGAATGTAAAACAAAAATACACTAAAGCTAAAGGGATTTGAATTTAATACACTAAAGAAAAATACACTTAAGGTTAAATATACGATAGAAAAATACGCTTAAAGTTAATATACGAAAGAAAATATGCTTAAAGTTAATATGCTAAAGAAAAATAAAACCGAAGCTAATATACTAAAGACAAGGATACCAAGGATAACAATATTAAAGTATACTAAAGATAAAGTGTATAATATCAGATATGATACATATTGTTTTACAAAGTAATTAAATGGGAGAGAAAAAGATGAATGAAAAGTTTGACTGGAAAAAGTATCTGACATTAGACAATATTGAAAGATATGCGCCTGTTGCAGCATTCTTTCCAATAGGAATGTCTATTGTAACAAGCATTGTAGGCGTTGTATTATCAATGTTTTTTGGATGGTTTGCGGTAGGATGTATTATACGCAACATCCTGGTGGGATTGCTAAGAATTATTTTTTGTGCTGGCTCTATCGGTGCAGCAGCAGGTCTTGTTTATGTTGCACGTAAGACAAAGGACACGAGTAAGGTAAATACCTGGATTGCACCAGCAGCGGTTATATGTTCAGCTATTTCATGTATCGGAATAGCATTTCATGTAGGTGTGATTGGCTGGCTGTTTGGAATTATTTCAGTAGTTGCAGGAGTTGAGCTTCTTGCAAGAATTACCATTGCAGCTAATCCAATGGATACACCATTTAATCTGGGTGGAGCATTTGATATATATAAGAAATATTATGAGGATTATAGGGCTAAGAATCCAACAACAAAGGACTTGGAAAAGACAGAGGTTATTAATCCTGAGATGTCATACTTTGATGGAAACGGAGCGGAGTTATTTGGATATACTATATTAGGAACTATAATCTGCGTAGTGACCTGTGGCATAGCAACACCATGGATTATATGTAAGATATATAGCTGGAAGCTCAGTCATACAGTTATTAATGGCAGAAGATTAACCTTCGATGGAACTGGAGCTTCACTTCTTGGACATTGGATAGTGTGGGAGCTTTTGACATTGGTAACCTGTGGTATATATAGCTTCTTTATGTATGTAGCTCTTAGAAAGTGGGAGATGAAGCACACATATATTGATGGTGAGGCAGTAGTTCCTAATGAAAGCAGTTCATACTTTGATGGTAACAGCTTTGAGTATCTTGGTTATGCTGTTCTTGGAGGTATCCTTATCTGTGTAACATGTGGCATAGCAACACCTTGGGCAGTTTGTATGATACAGAAATGGGACGTTAAGCATCAGAATATTAGCAACAGAAGACTTGTATTTAGTGGTACTGGATTGGGCTTTCTTGGAGAGTATATTATTATAGCACTTTTAAGCCTGATAACCTGTGGTATATATTCATCATGGGGACAGGTAAGACTTCTTAAATATATAACAAGACATACAGATTTTGTAGATTAATCTGCAACATATAAAAAAGTAATAAAAAGCAGCCGGCGCGCTATGGGACTTTTATAAAATATTTTTAGTAAACTTATTGCAATATGGTTGACATTATGCCTCTAAAGAGCTAATATCTAATAACTGAATGTGTTGAAATAAGTACAATACAGATAAGAACGTGTGCACAGTTTTTATAAATAACCAGTTAACATTTATAATTTTAAGATTAGTTTAATTAATGAACTATAGGAGAAATATTATGAAAAAGAAGTCAATAGTAGCTGCAATAAGTGCGTTATCACTTATTGTTTCGATGAATATAGGCATTGGTTCTGTATTTGCGGGTGAGCAGAATACAGTTCCAGGTACTGCTGAACAGCCATTTGTTGTTACAGATGGTTTATTTGACCAGACTAAGACAGAGTCAGATTTAGGACTTTCTAAGATTGAAGGAGCAGAAACTGTTACAGTATTTACAGCAACAGATGATACAGACCATTACTGCAATGGTGTTGTTATGACTGAATTCAAGGGAAAGCTGTATACACAGTGGCAGAGTTCAGCAAAGGATGAAGATGCAGAAGATACGTGGGTTGCATATAGCGTAAGTGATGATAATGGAGCTACATGGAGCGAACCTAAAGTGCTTGTTCCTACAATAGATAATGGATATTGTTCATCAGGTGGATGGTTTGTAAGTGGTGATACACTTGTATCATATATTAATGTATGGTATTCAGATACCACACCAAGAGGTGGTTTTGCATATTATGTAGAGTCAACAGATGGTGAACACTGGTCAGAGATGAAGCCGGTATTAATGAAAGATGGAACACCTATGGAAGGTATTATAGAACAGGACCCACATGTACTTGCAAGTGGAAGAATAGTTAATGCAGCTCATTTCCAGCCAGGACTTTTTGCATATCCAATATATACAGATGACCCATCAGGTACTAAAGGCTGGGTTAAGGCACAGTATACCTGCATGGAACAGGGCGAAGGTGCAACAACTTCAAGAGAGATGGAACCAAGCTTATTTGTCAATGAAGATGGAACTATTGTTATGACTTTCAGAGACCAGAAAAGCTCTTTTGTAAGACTTGCAGCAATAAGTACGGACCAGGGTGAAACATGGAGCGAAACAGTAAGTACTAATATGCCGGACTGCCGTGCAAAGCAGAGTGCAGGTAATCTTCCAGATGGAACAGCTTACCTTGTTGGATGTTCAGTTAATAATAAAGGCAGATGGCCTTTGACAATCACATTAAGCTCAGATGGCAAGACATTTGATACAGCATATGTACTTCGTACTCATGATGAGTTCCCAGAGTTAAAGTATACAGGTAAAGCCAAGAGATTAGGTTTCCATTACCCTAAGTCAGTTGTTATAGGCGATTATCTTTATATTTCATATGCAACAAGTAAGGAATATGTAGAATATACAAGAATTCCATTAGACGCTATTTCACTTAATGCAGACAAGGAAGCGCCAGTTATCAGTGGTATTGAAGATGGTGCTGAGTACACAGACTCAGTAACATTTACAGTTGAAGATGCTAATCTTAAGAGCGTAACTGTGAACGGAGAGGCATTAACAGCAGAAGATGGAAAGTATACTCTTACAGTAAGTGATGGACAGCAGGTTGTTGTTGCAGAGGATGAAGCAGGTAACAAGACAGTAGTTAAGGTTATGGTAAAGGCTTCAGCTAACAACAGCACTGAGGATACAACAACAGCAACAGATGCAGCAGAAAATACTAATACTAACAGCAATAGCAATAGTAATGTAAGCACACCTCAGACAGGTGATACTATGATGCGAGTTGCAGCTATAATGGCAGGATTATTATTGGCCAGCGGATTAGTTATATTTGCAGCAGGAAAAAAGCGCAGAGCTTAGTTTGAAAATGTGAGTATATCAGAATAAAAAAAACGCCGCCTTAAACAGACTCTATATAATAAGCAGCATATGGTAGCAACATTTGACTACATATTATATAGACATTGTTTTGATATGTACCCCTTTTACTGGACATCCAGTGAAAGGGGTATTTTTATGCGTTACAGTTACGAATTCAAACGAAAGGCAGTCGAACTATGAAGCTGCGCTACTCAAGGCGAAAAAGCAGCGCTTATCAAAGAACTCAGAGAAAAAGGATATCAACTAAAAGGTTTGATTTTCCATTAAGACCAAGGATGGCAATATCAACATGTTTATTTTCGAAAACGGCTACAGGAACATGGAATAATTCAATCTATGTCTAGAAAAGGGAATTGTTACGATAACTGCATCATGGAAACATTCTTTGGAAGAATAAAAACAGAAATGTATTATGGATTCGAAAAAGACTATGCATCCTTTGAAGAATTTGCAGTTGCTATAGATGAATATATTGATTATTATAATAACAAAAGGATTCAGGTAAAAACAGAATGGATGCCTCCAGTAAAATACAGAGAAGCATCCATGATGTCCGCCTAACTTATAAATATGTGTCCAGGATTTTGGGTAAATATCACATTAGTTAAAAAGTGCGGGCTGCTTTTTTATTGCTATCTTATCAAATATGCGGTGTATTATGTTATTCTGAGGCTCGAATACAACAATACCATCGTGGCAGTTAAATAGTCTATATATGTATACAATTATAAATGCGGCAAGAATGATTGCAAAAAGCGTATAATACAGCTTTTTGTTAAGCTTTTTTCTTAGCATGAATATTATAAGTGCAACTGGTGGAAGGAAAAAAAGTGGATGGTACATAAATGCGGTATTAATATCAAAATGAAGTAAAGCAATCCATGCCCGTGTCATACCGCAGCCAGCACAGGATATGCCTGTTATATATTTTATAGGGCAGGTTATTCCCATATATTGCATAATTCCATATGCTATAATAACCATAATTATTGATATTATAACTGTTTTCACTTGTTTGATATTTTTCATAATTAAAGTCCCCCATCTGCCATATGTGGAAATCTGCTGCCATTGGCCTGACTGGCAGCATACAGGCATCAAATCCCTAGATGAATAGAAATATATGTCTTGGTCAAAAAAACACGATTTTGATAAAAGCATACCACAATATACAGCTGATGTGAACTGCCGTATATAAATCAGCATATACAAAGCTGCTTGTATAAACATGTACCACTGGTATCTTAATTATTAACAAATTATAAACTTTAGCACTCGCCTCTTTACATTGCTAATAACAAAGACTATAACATAGTCAGAACAAAGGAAGAGGAGTTAAAGAATTAAGAGATTGAATAGTTAATATCCTTTACCTGATGTTCCAAAAACAAGGTAATAGTTCAGATGAATATGTAATCCTTTGGATTTGATGCAGAGTTTTTATATCAGGTCCGAATGAACGAAAGGTTCAGCCGAACAGATAGTTTATTAAAAAGGAGAGATGACTTATGTTAATGCCTAGTATTTTTGGAGAAAACTTATTTAACGATGATTGGATGGACTTTGGATTTCCAGAGGTTGACAAAGCTTTATATGGTAAGCATGCGAGCCATGAGATGAAGACAGATGTTAAGGAAACTGATTCAGGTTATGAAGTAGATATTGATTTACCTGGATTTAAGAAGGATGAAATAAATGTACAGCTTGATAACGGATATCTTTTAATAAGTGCTGCTAAGGGACTTGATAAGGAAGAGAAGAATAAAGAAGGCAAGTACATCAGAAAAGAGCGTTATGCAGGTGCTATGAGCAGAAGCTTCTATGTTGGTGATGCTCTTACACAGGAAGATATAAAGGCTAAGTATGAAAGTGGTATACTAAGACTTTCTATTCCTAAGAAAGAAGCTAAGCAGGTTGAAGCTACAAAAAGAATTGCTATTGAGGGATAATGAAAGCATTAATTATGAGAATAATTAAAGCAGCTTTGATTAAAAATATTTAAACTTTAAGTTTATGTGCCAGAGATTAGATTATATATTTAATCTCTGGCACATTTTATATACAATCTAAAAAAATAATTGTTAAAATGTATTTGACATATTTTTGGAATAGCCATAATATAAAATTATCCATTATAATCGTGAAATTTAAAATAGTGAATATGTTCATTGGGAGGTGTGTATGGAGAGAAATATATTTAAAGATTATGCATCCAACGAAAACAATGCAGACTGGGAAAGACACATAGAAAGGCAGGCACCATTATATAAGCGCAAGGATGATATACGTTCTGAATATGAGCGTGATTACACACGTATACTTCATTCGCTTGCATATCGTAGATTGAAGCATAAAACACAGGTATTTTTTAATATAGATAATGATCATATATGTACACGTATGGAGCATGTACAACATGTTGAATCGGTAAGCTGTACAATCTCAAAATTCCTTGGCTTAAACACTGATCTTACAAGAGCTATTGCTATGGGACATGATCTTGGACACGCTCCATTCGGACACGAGGGAGAAGTTGAACTTACCAATATTCGTAACGAGCTTGGACTAGATGCCTTCTGGCACGAAAGAAACAGTTTAAGAATGATAGATAAGATAGAACTGCTTCAGGATAATAATAAAAATTACCAGAATCTTAATCTCACATATGCGGTAAGGGATGGAATAATCTCACACTGTGGTGAAGTTGATGAAAACGGAATCAAGCCAAGAAAAGAAAAAATAGACCTTGATACATTTAAAATATCAGGACAATATCAGGCTTATACATGGGAAGGATGTGTAGTAAAAATAGCAGATAAGATAGCTTATCTGGGAAGGGATATAGAAGATGCCATCCGTATGGAGTTCATAGAGGATTCAGATATAAAAAAACTTATGGAAATATCCAGAACATATGGGGTGAAAACAATAAATACAACAGTTATAATACATAATTTTATAACAAGCATATGTGCTAACAGTACACCGGAATCAGGAATAAGACTTAGTGATGAACACAACGAAATGCTCAATTCTATTAAGAAGTTTAACTATGAAACTATATATATGAATCCAAAGTTTAATGTATATCGTAACTATGCAGCATTAATCATAAGAAGCATATATGATACACTTATGGAATCTTATGATTCAACAGACGGAGTAAACACAATATACAGGCTTTTAAAAAGAAAAAAATCATATCCACAGCTTATTAAAAATTTTGTGAAACATCTTCTTATATATTCTGATACTCCATCAGAGATATATAATGATGTATATTCAAGGCTATATCCGGATACCTGTCAGGATGAAGCTTTGGAAGGAAGGCTAAAAGAGGAATATAAGAACCGCAGAATATATGGATTGTTTGAAACAGAACTTATATATGCCCAGGCAATTATAGATTATATATCTGGTATGACGGACAGATATGCAATAGAGATATTTAATGAATTGATACGTTATTAAATTTAAAGTGAATAAAAATTGCAAAAATTTCCATATATATGTATAATAATTATTATAAAAAACGTGTTTAATTTTTTACAAATGGGAGAAGAACATTATGAAATTTATGTATAGTCTTCTGATTATAATAGAGATTGTTCTTATGGGAATATGTGCGGTTAAGTCATTTGGTAAGAAAGGAAAGCTTGCAGAAATTGTTCTGTATTATGAGACAGTTGCTTTTGTATGCGGAATATTTTTCTGGTTATATGCTTTTTATCCGGATATTAAGGTGACAACACTCTGCAAAGGAGCAGAGCTTGCATGTTATGACTGGCTTGTGATTTTGCTTATGTATTATACGCAGTATTATACAGGATTGTTTAAAGAAATCCGTGCAGTAAAGATAGTAATGATATTATTTTCAGCAGTAGATTCTTTTGTTATGATTGCTAACGTATGGACACACAAGGTATTTACGATATCAGAAATAACTAACAGTGATATAATAATAGAATATGTCAAAGATGGATTTTTCTATCGTGCGCATTTTTTGTATAATTATATTGTTATAGTAGTTATCCTTATATCATTTATATTTATGATAGCAAAGGCATCAAAGTTTTACAGCTTCAGATATGAGGTTATATTTATAACATTATTTGTCGGTTTTATTCTTGATCTTGCAACGGTAAGGTCACAGTCAATATATGATATATCGACTCTGATATATGGCTTCATGTCTATGATCATATATTATCTTACATTAAGCTATATACCTAATGAACTTATAGAGAATACATTATCGCTTATTATTAAAGATATGAATAGTGGTATTGTATGCTTTGATATTCATGGCAAATGTATCTATTGTAATGATATTTTAAGAGAGCAGTATAATATAGGCTATGACTATGAACACATGGAGCATAAATACATGGCATGGCTTGAGAAAATAGGTGACAACAGAAAAGACAGTATGAAGTTTGAGACTTCTATTAACAGCGATAGTGGTAAGCGGTATTATGAGATAGCCTATAAAAGAACGTACGATGATAAAAAAAGCCAGGTATGTGATTATTTTCTTTTTAATGACAGGACTGAAGAGGTTGAACTGCTTAAGTATGAAAAGTACAGGGCAACACATGATATGCTGACAGGTCTTTTAAACAAAGAACAGTTTTATATAGAAACTGCTAAGATGATAAAGGAACACATAGATACAAAGTATTGTATCATATGCAGTAACATAAAAGATTTTAAGTTTGTCAATGAATTGTTTGGTGTGGAAAAAGGAAATGAAATACTAAGAAAACAAGCGGAGTACATCAAAGACTTTGTAGATGAAGAAGTTGTTGCGGCAAGACTTCGTGGAGACCGTTTTGCCATGTGTATGCCAAAGGTCAGATTTGATGAGAAACTTATTGATAAGGCTATAAGTGGAATACAGGATGCTTTTAAAAATAGTTTGTTTCATATGCATATATTTTCGGGAGTGTATGATATAGAGGATGTTAATGAACGTGTGAGCATTATGTGCGATAAAGCAAACCTTGCCGGTGAAACTATAAGAAATGAATATAAGATTAATGTTGCATACTACACAGAACATCTTATGTTAAAGTCATTAGAGGAAAGAAAAATCATAGGAGAGTTTGACAGGGCACTTGATAATGAAGAGTTTGTTATGTTTTTGCAGCCACAGGTTGACTATGAGGGATATCCATATGGAGCAGAGGCACTTGTAAGATGGCAGCATCCTAAGAGAGGGTTACTTTCGCCAGGTATATTTATAGATGCATTAGAGAAAAACGGCTTTGTGTACAGACTCGACATATATATGTGGAATAAGGCAGCTAAACAGCTTAGTGAATGGAAGAAGCGTGGTATTGAAAAGTATCATATTTCAGTTAATATATCTACAAAAGATTTTTATCTTATAGATGTTTATGAAATATTTACAAGCCTTGTAGAAAAATATGATATAAGTCCGAAACTTCTAAAGCTTGAGATTACAGAAACAGCACTTATGTCAGATCTTGATAAGAATATACTTATTATTAAAAAACTTCAGGATTATGGATTTGATATAGAGATTGATGACTTTGGAAGTGGTTATTCTTCGCTTAATATGTTGAAGGATATAAGTGCAGATGTACTTAAGATTGATATGGGCTTTTTACGTGCCTCAGAGAATGAAGTCAAGGGCCAGGATATACTTGAAAGTATAATAGAACTGGCTAATAAGCTTGGAATGAAGGTAATAACAGAAGGTGTGGAAAAGAAAAGCCAGCTTGATATGCTTAGCATGATGGGATGTAAGATGTTTCAGGGATATTATTTCTCAAAACCTATACCAGTAGATGAGTTTGAAGAAAAATATAAGCTTGGACAGGAATAATAAAATAATAGTACGAAGGAGTGTTTGGTTTATACAAAGCATTTCTTCGTATTATTTTTTATGATGACAGAGTTAAAAGAGACAGAGTTAAAAATGATAGTGCTAAAAGTGACAAAGCTAAAAGAATAAAAAGTAGTGACAGAATTGTGAAAAGTAGTACAATTATAAAGTGAAAAGCAAAAGTGAATAATGGGAGGATATTAAAGAAAGATGAAGAACAAGGCAGACAGTCTTATAAAGAAAACAATAGTATGTGTGGCCGCTGCTATATTTGTATTATGCAATGCTGGAATATCAGGGAAAATACCGGGTGTATCAGTATCTATGGTGAATAAGGCATATGCAGCACAGGAAAATGTTACAGGCAAAAGCAGTGAGGCATTACAGATAAAGACATATAACGATCTTTTAGAAGCATCTACGCACACAGATGGAAGTTATATTCTTATGTCTGACATAGATATGTCAAGGGCAGGAGCAGATGGCTGGAAACCATGGAATTTTAATGGTACATTTGATGGTAATGGACATACTTTATACAATATGGACATACATACTGTTACAGATATTACAGCTAAGACATATGATGGCAATCTTAAGGAATATGATACATATTTTGCAGGTTTTTTTGGAATAACAGATGGAGCGGTTATAAGTAACCTTAATATAACAGGAGCATATATAGAGCTTGGAGGGCAGCAGGAACAGACACAAAAAAGTATATTTGCAGCTGTACTTGCAGGATACATGAACAATACAACTATAAGTAACTGTAAGGTGGAAGCTTCGTATGCAGCTCTTACCTCAGCTTCTAAAATGTGGGGAACAGCAGGCATAGCCGGCTTTGGAAATGGACTTATAGAAAATACGACATCAGATGTAACGCTTGTATGTACAGATGCAGACCTGGATGTTACAGACAGAGACGAACAGTTTATGGGTGGCATATATGCAGATGGTTATATAGATGTTAAGGACTGTACAGTAAACATAGATGGTTATATATCAGAAAGAGGCTATGTACACTCTGGCGGAATTGCAGGACTTTATATATTATATCCTGTATCAGGAAGCTATGTTGCCGATATAGCAGGCAATACAATTAATGGCATGATAACATTCTTTGAAGATAATGCAGACAGAAGGGCATATTGCAGGGCATTAGCAGGAGAAAGAATGAATGTGTATACAACATCAAGGGATAACACAGATAATTTTACAAGAAATGAGATATATGATTATACACAGGTGCTTAGGCCTGAAAACTATGAAAGAAAGCTATATACAGTAGATAATCCATATGAGAGCAGTGAAGCCTCTGCTATATCAGAAACAAAGGAAAATAATCCAGTCAGTGTATCGTCTGGAGAACTCATTGAAGGAGTTAATGATAATGCCAGACAGGAAGAAAAGCCTGGTTTTAAGTTTGGAAGAAGAGTGCTTTTTAGTGGAATCAGTGAGGCAGCAAGGGCAGCTATCATAATAGTGATTGCAATAGCTGCCATTAGTGCATATTATTTTATAACACGATATATAAGACGAAAAAAATAATTTTAAAAGAGGAAGAATGGAGAATTATTATGATGAATGGGCATGAAGGCAGCAGTATAGCAGCTGATAAATATAAGAGGGATTATTATAAGGATTCATATGAACTTATTGAATTCATAGAGAAGAGTCCAAGTCCATACCATGTTATTGACAACATAAGAAGTATGCTGTCTGATATTGGCATGCATGAGTTAAGTGAAAAGGATAAATGGAAGCTTAAAGCAGGACAGGGTTATTATGTTTTAAGAGGAGCCTCATCAATAATTGCTTTTACTATGCCGGAATATAAATATAAGGCATATAATATTGTGGCAAGTCATAGTGATTCACCATCCTTTAAGATAAAAGAAAACCCACAGATGCCAGGAGATAATCATTATGTAAGTCTTAATGTGGAAAAATATGGAGGAATGATTATGTCAACATGGCTTGACCGTCCTCTTTCAATAGCTGGCCGTGCTATAGCAGCAGATGGAAGAAATATAAGGGAATATCTTGTAAATGCAGACAAGGATCTTGTCGTTATTCCGAATCTTGCTATTCATATGGACAGAAAGATTAATGATGGATACAGCTTTAATGCACAGAAGGATATGCTTCCTTTGTTTGGTGATGAAGCTGCCAGTGGGAAGTTTGATGAATACATTAAGAAACTTATAGGTATTAAAGAACTTGAGTCATATGATATATCAACAGATCTTTTTCTTTATAACAGGGAAAAGGGTACTATATGGGGGTATAACGATGAGTTTATTTCAGCTCCAAGACTTGATGATATACAGTGTGCATACTCATCAGTAAAGGCATTTACAGAAGCCTATATTAACAGAAATGAGAAAAAGGAAAATAATGACTCATGCGTTAATGTCTGCTGCATATTTAACAACGAGGAGGTTGGAAGCACAACACAACAGGGTGCAGATTCCACTTTCTTATCAGATGTACTTGAACGTATAAGCATAGCATCAGATATGGACAGGGAAGAATATATGATGGCACTTGCATCATCGTTTATGATATCTGCAGATAATGCACATGCAGTACATCCTAATCATCAGGAAAAGGCAGATCCAACAAACAGACCATATATGAATGGTGGAATTGTTATTAAGTATAACGGTAACCAGAAGTACGCAACAGATGCTGTTTCAGCTGCAGTGTTTAAGAGCATCTGCAAAAAGGCTGCTGTCCCATATCAGACATATGCAAACAGGTCAGATATAGCAGGTGGTTCAACACTTGGTAACATATCTGACTCACATGTATCTATCAATACAATAGATATAGGGCTTGCACAGCTTGCCATGCATTCGGCATATGAAACAGCAGGAGTTAAAGATACTACATATATGATAGAGGCATTGATGGAATTTTTTAATATGGGTATTTAAAGCTGCTGCTACAGCAGCAATGCGTATTGCTATCAGAATTTCTTTGAAAATGATATGTATGGCTTCTCTTCAAGCCGGCAGTTGGTAAAGAATACATTAACAGCATCTTTATATACACTCATATTCTGGGATTTTTTGATAGCTTTGGCTTCTTTCTTACAGTCAGCGAATGAATATTCCATATAACACCACATTTCTTTCATGCGGTGTATGGCATGTTTATCACCGGACATGATTTTAAGACGTTCTTCATATACCATATCATGCAGACGTTTCATATTAAGCCTGTCATCCTCAAGATTTCTTACATATGTTTCGGGGTTGTCACTTAAAAGGACATTGATAAGTCCAGGGTCAGCAACAAGACCTCTTCCTGCCATTATACAGTCTGGATTGTAGTCATGTATGATATTAATAAAGTCACGCCTTGTAAAAATATCGCCATTATAGCATACAGGATTACGGCTTTCCTTCATAGCATACAGGAAAGCCTCTTTGTTTATATCACCTCTGTAATAGTCAGTACGTATTCGTGGGTGTATGATAAGCTCTTCAAGCTGGAACTTATTATAAATATCAAGTATATCATGCCATGTATCAGGTGTTTCGACACCAATACGTGTTTTCACAGACACCTTAATATGATTGTCACATATATATCTGTCAGACAGTATTTCATATAATATGCGTTCAAGAGAATCCAGGCAGATAAGCATGCCAGCTCCCTTGTTCTTTGAAACAACAGTTCCAGATGGGCATCCTGCATTGAGATTGATCTCATCATATCCGAATTCATCATAAAGCATGTGGGCAGTCCATATAAAATCTGAGGAATTGTTAGTCATAACCTGAGGAATAGAGTTAATATGATTATTATCTCTTGATATGTCCCTCATTTCCTTTGCAAGAAATTTTTCACTTTTATTAGGAGATATGAAGGGCATAAAATATTTATCAATCTTATTATGACCAAAGAACTTATCATATGCATTTCTGAACATATAATCAGTTAATCCTTCCATGGGAGCCATATATACTTTCATCGGTTATGTGTATCCTTTCTTTTTTTCATCTGCTGTTTTGCAGCAATGGCAGCCGCAAACTCGCGTGGTGCCAACTTTGAGGCTATTACAGCAGCCTTCATTGTAAATGTAGGTACTATAGTAACCCTGCCTTTAAACATCTGTAAAAGTGCATAGGATGCACAATATTCAGCAGATATTCCTGGCAGTGCAAATTCCACACCGGCTGTGTTGTTAAAGTTGGTATCAACAGGTCCTGGGCAGAGCATACATATATGAACATTGCTATGTGCAGCCTTAAGCTCTCCATTTAATGAGGTTGTAAGACTTGTAACATAGCTTTTTGTAGCGTAATAGGTTGCCATATATGGTCCGCCAGGAAGAAGTCCGGCACTTGATGCGACATTCATGATGTAACCACGGTTCAGCTTCTTAAATGAACGGAGCATATATTTTGTAAGAATATGCATAGCCCGTATATTAACATTTATCATTGAAATATCTTTTGCCATACTTGTTTTTTCAAAATCACCAATATCACCAAATCCGGCATTGTTTATAAATATGTGTATGTCACTTCGTTTTGACAGCTTTCTTCCAAGCTTTATGCAGCTTTTTCCATCTGATAAGTCACAGGTGTATATTTCACAATCAGTGTCAAGAGATGCAGCAAGCTTTTTTAAAGCCTTTGTATTGCGGGCTACAAGGATAAGATCATATCCAAGAGCACTGAGTTTTTTAGCCATCTCATATCCGATGCCGGAACTGGCACCAGTTATACATGCAGTACGTTTTTTCATATTAATCCTCGTTTCTGCGCACATTTTTATGATAAGCCGTGTCTTATGCGCGTGGACACAGACTAAAAATATTATTTTGTGCATTACAATGCTTTGAATTTATAGTATAATAATAAAATATCAGGGTCAAAAGCCCACGACTTTGATACCTACGAATTGCTCCGTGCTACGCACTCCCACAATTCTCCCCAATATTCGCATATCGTGGGATTATCATCCCACTTTTATGCTCATATCGGGGCGGGTCCCAAGGTCTTTCACCCACCTATGAGCAAGCTCATGTGGGTTTATACCTTTTGACCCTGGTATCTTTATATTTATATATAAATGAGAAATACTTTCAAATTACATATTTATTCTAATATATACTCATTCAAAAGTTAAATTGTATGTTTTTATAAAAAGTATAAATATAATTTATACTTTAGTAGGAATATCACATATGTTTTTATGCATAAGTTTTTACTTATAATTAATTCCTGTAAATTCTTTTGTAAGCCTTATCCACTCCATCAGCTCCCTGCGCTGTTCATCTCCTTTACGGAATGCCGCTGAAAAAGGAATCTTAAGTGTCGGATCTCCGACCTGTAACACGATTGAATCAGATGACAACTTCATAGCAGAAAGATAACTGTTAAGTGTAAATGCAATACCATACCCCTTCTCAGCAAGACGTATACCTGCATCTATACTGCTTATTTTATAAGTCATCTCTGGTAACACATCCGCATAAAACAGTGCATCCTCTTCAAGCTGTCTTATGCTCTGGTTACTATGCTGAAGAATAAACCGTTCCTTGCTTACCATAGAAAGATCCAGCCATGGATATATACACGTATCCAGCCTTTTCACACTTAGGACTGCCGGGTGAGATTTTGGAAGGACTGCAACAAGGCAGTCCTCATAAATAGTTTCATATGATAACCGCGTATTACTAACACTGTTATATCCAAAAAACATATCAATGTCTCCACTGATAAGCTTTTCTTCAAGATCAGACAAATGTCCATCAACAGCATATACAACTGACTGTGGATACAGCTGATTGAATTCTGTCATAACAGAAGGAAACAATGCTTCCATCTGCCGTACCATATATCCAATCTGCAGCTTAACTGCAACATTCTTTCCTATATCAATCATCCTGTCTTCAAGTTCGAAACATTTCATAGTTATCTCTCTTGCAGACTTTACAAACTCTTCACCAGCATATGTAAGAATCATTCTTCTGCCTTTTCTTTCAAAAAGCTGTATTCCAAGAGAGTTCTCAAGACGTTTAAGCTGGATACTTAACGCTGGCTGTGATAAAAACAACGCATTTGCAGCCTTAGTCAGATTGCCATAGTTTGCAATAGTAAGAACATATTGCATATCTTTTTCTGTTATCATACAGGTCTTCCCTTTCATGTTGACATCTTTTCTTCTGCGCTCATTGTATCTAGAATTTCTTAAGATATCCTGCAAGTAAATCTATAGTCTTTTTACTTTCTGGCAAAAATGGTTCAAACACACTGAATGCATGCGTAAGCCTCTTATCCTTTGGAAAATCTACAAACTCATATTCTTTTCCAGCCTCTGCTAATGCCTTCTCAAAATTTAATGTATACTTTCTTAAGTAATCATTGTGGCTTGTCACAAACCATACAGGCGCAAGTGACTCTATAAGTTCCTTATTATCCGGGTTCACATACTTACCAAATGCTGACTTTTTATAATTCTTTCCATATAAATACCTTGGAAGAAACATTCCTATCTTATCAAACTTAGTTGTATAAAACATTCCGCTTATAAAGCCAATCGCGTTAATATGTAAATCTGAAGGCTTAACACCTGCTGCCTTTGCTATTTTTTTATTATTCTGAATTGCATTGGTATACATAATAAGACACGCACCTCCGCTGTCACCCACCATGTATACGTACGATTCATCTCCACCGTCTGTCCTGATACGCCCACTTATATAATCCATGGCCATAAACACATCCCTGAACTGGTCATATATCATACAATCCGGAATAAGGCGGTATTCTATGCTGTATACAAGAAATCCTTTCTTACACAACAAAGAACAAAAATACTTATTAAAGCCTTTGTTTCCTATGATTAATCCACCACCATGAACATTGATTATCACAGGAAGAACTTCTCCTTCTCTGTCCTTTGGACGATATATATCAAGCTGGTGCGAAGGATTGCCATCTTTGGTATAAACAATATTTTCTGTATATTCTACACCTTCTGGCATTGTAAGCTTCTTATCTCTTTCAACACATGATAAATCAAAGTCTTTTCTTTGCCTGTAGAACTGTTTTTCCATTATATTTGTCATTGTATTCCTCACGTATAAATCATAATATCGCATATATCTTAACCGATTAATGTCAGGATATCAATAAATATTTTTACATATTCCAAAAACATAAGTAAAAAAATTAAATATTTTCCATAATTTAAAACGTCCTAACAAACCAGCTTACTACGCTCAGCCATAAGCCACTCCACAAGTCTGTCCATGCCCTCACCTGTCCTTGCACTTATTGGCATAATTATAGCATTAGGATTAAGTTCTCTAACATACTTTGTGAACTTCTGTATATCAAAATCAAACACTTCAAGAGTGTCTATTTTATTTACAAGAATAACATCACACACCGAAAACATAAGTGGATACTTTAGTGGTTTATCATCACCTTCTGGGACTGACAAAATCATTATATTACGATGTGCTCCTGTATCAAATTCAGCCGGACATACAAGATTACCAATGTTTTCAAGAAACAATATATCAATATCATCCACACCATATTCACTGATTGCCTCTGCTGTCATCGCAGCATCAATGTGACACAGACCACCATTATGAATCTGCATAGTCTTTACACCTGTTGCATCAGCAACCCTTCTGGCATCAATATCTGACTCAATATCAACATCCATTTCACCTATTCTTAAATCATTCTTAATCATATTGATAAGTCTTGACAACATAGTAGTCTTGCCGCTTCCTGGTGATGACATAATATTAACAAAGAATACATTCTTATCATTTAGCATACGACGTGTTTCTTCCGCCTGATTATCATTATGTGAATAAACACTTTCATTTAACTTAATAACTCTGACATCTGACATTTTAATCTCCATTCTTGTACACACTTAAATATAAATTATTTCTTCAATATATTTCCAGTCTGATTGTCCTTCTGATTCTAAAAGAGAATCAATATATTTTCTATATATTAAAATGCGTCTTTTCATAATTCATTCTCTATATATATTTATCGTTCTTAGATGAAATATTAACAATTCCAAATGATATTACAAACAATATTACAACGAATATTAAAAAATAAAGTCCACCTGTAACATTCTCCATAGTTGCTATAAAATCATATGAACCATGTAAAAGTGCCGGCATTACAACGCTGCATATTCTGAATATCTTAGCACTAAATAACTTTCCACGATTATACTGCTTTCTGGCAAGACCATAGAACACACCCATAAACACACCAAAGCATGCATGTCCTGGAATAGCAGTTACCGCCCTTACTATAGCTGTTGAAAAGCCATATGATAACACATAGTTGATATTTTCCCAAAGTGCAAAACCGAGTGCAACAAATACCGCATATACAACCCCATCATACTTACAGTTAAACTCTGGATTATCCCAGGTCTGTTTCTTTAAGAATATATACTTGGAACTTTCCTCTGCTATTGCAACGATTACGAAGTAAAGGATTATCTGATATAGCCACGTATTCTCAGGAACAAAGCATGACAAAAGCCATTCTCCTACTTTTTCTTCTACTAATGCAAGTAAAGTAGCTATAATACCTGCCACAACAAGTTTTCTTAAAAGGTAGCCGCTTTCCTTTTCTATCCTGTCCGACCTATATACCTTCACCATAAGAAATACCGCCGGTATAACTGCTGCTAATATTAATATCCAGTTATACATCATAATAGGTTCTAACAAAAAATAAAACATATATTCACTCCTTAACATGTATTCTTTCACAATAAACTACTTGTAATAGCCCTGCAGCTCTTTACCATGAAATATGATAAAAGCTAATCATTCTACCTCATAAGTATATATCTCACACTTCCTGTTAACAAGCCCATTCTTAAACACCAACACATGTTCTTTATATGTAATTGAGTCCTTTGAGTACATAAATGGCTCTTCTCTATACAATAAACACTCATAGCCCGCTTCCTTATAGATATTCATAGCCTTAAGAGCCTTTTTATGAACATTCTCATACTGTGCTTCTTCTTCACTGCCAAACCGCCTGTTTACATACTTGTCAGCCTCTTTCCTCACATCCATAATAAGCTTATCTACAAAGCTGCTATGCACTTTTCTATGAAACATAGCCGCAATAATATTACACTTAAATATGTCCGGTTTTTTCAAATAACTTTCAAGCATATGTGCCATGCTCTTATCACCAACATTCTTTGCTGTTTCTATAAGATAATAGGCTGCCTCTGAATATATAGTATCCGGATATGGTACATAATACTTATCTGGAACTGACTTATACTTCTTAATCGGAGGAAAGTCGGCAAGCTGCATAAATACAAGCTCCTTCTTAGTACATGAGCCATTCCCCAGATACCTGTACTTATCCCTTACATCTGCAAGCTGATACTCAAGCTGCCTTAAATACTCATATCCCTTAACCCAGAAATGTCCCATACAGCCATAATTAAAATAATCAGTCCTAATACGAAGATTAGTAAATCTTATTGTAAATATATTCTCTCCACCCTGATTAACTATAAGCATGTATCCATCTGCAAGCTTTTCTATCCCTGCTATCTGGTCACAGTCAATATCCTTATATTCACCTGTCATTACTGAATTCTCAAATACGAAATAGCTTTCAACTGAATCATTCATAAGGTAAGCTGCATATATATCAGTCTCACCTTCCATGTGAATAGGTTCAAAGACGTTCAGTTCAAACACCTGTGCCAGCTTTACAAACTCTTCTGGCATATCCTTTGTCAAGCCGTCAAGATATTCCATATAATAATCTATGTTATCAATCATTATTAAATCCACACCTGCAACTTATATAATAATGTCATGATTGCCTCATTGCTTTGCAATTCACGCAATCCTATCTTAATAGTTACTTTTTAATAACTTCTATCAGCAAAATACGCATTTTCTATATATTTCTTAATATCATCAATATTATCATAATGTGCAAGTGCCCACATAAGCTTCATAGTCAACGCCTCTGTTGTCATATCACCTGACATAATAACATTTAATTTGGCCATTGTCTGTCCCACCTCATATACATTAAGGTCTATTCCCTCATATATGCACTGTGTTGTTATAACAACTGCAACCCCTGCCTGTATAAGTTCATAAATCTTTCCTGCTATGTTATTGTTATTACCATCATTTGGAATTCCACCTATGCCAAAACTCTCTATTATAACACCTTTATAGTTGTCTTTTATATAATCAAATATTCCTGTTCCTATTCCAGGAAACATTTTAAGCAGCATAATATCCTGGCACATATCCGTATCCAGGATAAGACTGTTATCAATGTCATTATTTAGTTCATTCTTATACTTTAAAGGTTCCAGTACTTCATTATAAGTTATTCTTCCATGCTTAATATGTGCAATAACTGGATAATTGATACTCTTAAATGCATCAGCATTCCTTGTTTTTACTTTCATCGCATGTGTACCATTAATAACGATTCCGTCAAATACCACATATACTCCTCTAATTTCCTCACATGCAAAGCGGATGGCATCTGATAAATTTTTCTTAGCATCTGTATACATAGCTTCTATAGGTATCTGCGAGCCAGTAAATACAACAGGTTTAGAAAGATTCTTAAGCATATAGGTAACTGCAGCAGCACTATAAGCCATTGTATCTGTTCCATGTGCCACAACAAAACCGTCATAGTATCCATAATTATCTGCCACTGTTTTAGCTATACTTTTCATCAATGCTGGTGTCATATTGGTACTGTCAACATTCATAACAGATATTCCATCAAGCTTACATACTGTTTTTATATCTGGAATATATGAAAGCAGGCTGTTAACATCCATTGATGGAGCAAGACCATCCTGTGTTTGTTTCGATGCGATTGTACCGCCTGTAGCTATTAATAATATTCTTTTCATATCTAATTTCTTATATTTTCCCTTCTATTATGATTATGTCAGGTAATGTGCAAATTAAATCACCACACCACAGCAATGGTCAATTTCGTGTTGTATGACTTGTGCCGTAAACCCACTATACTTCCCATGTTGTGGCTTAAAATTACTATCAAGATAATCAACCTCTATCTCATCATATCTTATGCAAGGTCTGACACCATCTAATGATAAACAACCCTCTTCCGTCTTATATTCACCAGACTTCTTAGTTATAATAGGATTAATCATTGCAAACTGAAATGGACCTGATGCCACAACTATTATTGACTTATTCACACCTATCATATTTGCAGCCATTCCAACACATATTTCCCTATTTGCTCTTAACGTATCTATCAAATCTGTCACAACCTGCCTGTCTGCTTCTGTTGCAGGCTGTGCCTTTCTTGCAAATATATGCTTTCCTTTTACAATTTTCTTAACCATAATTATATCTTCCTTCTACATGTATTTTCATTTATATGCCTTTATCATACGAATGCACTTTTGCCTTCTTTTTAAACAAACCCATATAACTTATCACTCACATTATCTCTATATATTTTTTGCTGATATTTTCATTATAATTTCTTTTACCATTTTAATACACAAAGACCGCCACAATTATTGTCTCCCAGCATAAATAAAAGAGCGTGACTATTAATCACACTCCCTCTTTATAGCATTATTCGCCAAAATCAATATCTACTGCCCCATTTGCATATTTCATATACTCAAAAAGCTTAGGTGCTGAAAGAAGTGTAAGAGGATCTCTTTCATGCTCATCATATTCAAACATTTCTGCTGCCTGCTTTATTTCTTCATTAGAAAGTGAATTCATATACTCTCTTAATTCCATTACTGTCATATTAAAAAGTTCTTCCTGACTCTTCATCGTTTAATTCTCCTATCTTATATATCACATTCGGGATTATTATACACATTCCCATCTATACATTAATTATAATAATATTGTACACAAACATATATGTCATACTTCAAAACTATGCATACATATATTATTAATCTCCATAACCTGTATAGATTACCTTGCCAGTATTCCATAACTCAGCTGTTTTCTTCGCAGCTTCAAGCTTGTCTTCGTCATTATTATATCTGAATGTTGCTGACTGGCATCCACAATCCAGGCAAGTTACATAAAAACCATGGTCTACTTCCTCTAATAAAGAAGGTCCTAAACATCTTGGACAATCCTGTAGTTCTATCATTTCATAAATTTCCATTTTATAATACCTCTCTTAGCTATTCTGTTATACTTGATTTAAGCTCAGTAAATAATATTATATATGATATTGGGTCATTTTTAAAGGCTATCTTTACTTGAGTTTACACCGTTTTATAATAATCATTCTAAATATCTAACAATCTTATCATTCATGACATTATATGTATTCCAATCTTCTTTCTTAGCTCCAACTCCAGCCTTAACAAGTAAATATCTTATAATATTCATAATCTCCTCCGAAGATTTTCCTGACTTATCTACAAACCATTTATCTGTAACTGATATAATCTGGTGAGCTGCTAAATTACGAATATTTTGTTCAACATCAATTATATCATCCACTTTATTTTTTAATATGTCATCATCACTTTTCGTTCTAATTATATGTGCAAGTGCATGTGAATATACTGGTCCTGCTTTTATGCCACCCTTTTTTCTATATGCATTATTTAATATATCAAATATATCATTTTTCTTTAATTTGTCTATATTCCACATTTTCACACCTTTGCTAATATCACACAGTGAATCAACATTTATATTCATTTTATTTTTTAATATCTGTTCAAATATATCAACAATTAACGGTGTTATTCCTCTTATAAAATCAGAATATTCTTCTTTTTTTAATTTAATTTCTAACACACAGGCATACTCAAAAAGCTTCATATTTCCCGATTCTTTTACCGGATATATATCATATTTATTGTTTGATGTGATTTTTGATATCTCCTTATAGTTTAATTTTAATCTATTATCAGCTATTTCAAGCATATTATATGCATCTACACTAATATCATTCTTAAGCTCTTTACCTAACTCAAGTGCTGCACTATAATCATATTTTCGTATGAATTTTTTAATCAAATCTATCTTTAAAAGTTTAATTAAATTCATACATTTAACTTCTTCACACCTATTTTCGCTATATGGTAAATTATCCTGATCTAATTCCCAATTAAGTTCTACATCATAATTATTTCTGTCTTCTATCTCCGAATTCATTTTCTTCTGTGGTGAATTCACTTGAATTGGTATAAACTTATATTCTGATAATGTAGCTAATATAAGCAGCGCACTCTTCATTGCCGGCGTTCCTGATGCCATATTTACAATTAATTCATCTTCAGATGATAAAATATCACTAATATTCTTTATCTCCTGCCTAAATATATCATAATAAACATCATATTTTTGAACATCAATTAATTCTTCATTCTCAATAACCTTGATATCAAAAGTATGACCTATAGAATTCCCCAGCATATTCAAGGTTCTTACATATCTATTATCGTCTCTATGCTTTTCTACCATCTCACTGGATAAATACAATATAACTTTATCAGGTTTGTAATGCCTGCATATATGTAACATAGAACCATCATATAAATATCTTATTGGATCTGTTCCACCTATTGGCGAAAATAATACTCTACTCATAATTCACTATTGCTCCTATAATATTATTACTTCATCTACATTATAATTTTCATTTTTCCCCCACGATGTAACATTACATTTACCTTTTATCTGATACAATCTCACACTATCTTCATTTTCATTAATATATCGTGGAATCTCTGTTATTAATTTCATCAATTTATTTTTTGTAATAACAGCTTCAAACGCTGATTTCTGAATTCTAAAACCATATCCTAATAGCAGCTTAGAAAATTTATTTCTGCTCTTGTTGCTTATTATATCATAAATAATTAGAACAAACACTCTGTCCTCCGATAATTCATCTTCATCAATCTTGAAATAATAATCCTCATCCATAATATCCCATTTTCATATCATCTTATCTGTATTGGATAATATAACGATGCATCTTCATTTTCCATTGCCTTAACCAACTGATTAACCTGAAGCATCATAGCATGGCGGAAATCTACTGAATAATCTATATAACTAAGATATTTTACATCTGTTTGAAATTTCTTTTCCAATTTTTTTATTAAAATTCCGACTCCCTTTCTGCTTAGATAGCATCCAGGTTCATCTACATTATGAATAAATTCTTCTTTTGTTATTTCATTACCATTTATTATACTCATTACTGTTGCATCAACTATTACAGCTCTCCATTCTTCCATTAAATCACTTGCAAGTGTTGGATGTTTTTCTGCATCTCTATGCATAAATCCAAAATATGGATTTAATCCTTTTTCCTCTATCTTCCCATATATTTCATTCATTAATACTGAATACCCCAAACCTATCATGGAATTAAACTCATCTAATGGTGGTCGTCTGCTTCTACCATGAAAAACAAAATCTTCTTTTATACATTTGGACAAACCATCAAAATAATATTTTGCTCCTTGTCCTTCATATCCCATTATTTCATATACACTATCACAATTCTCTATTTTATTTCTACATATTGACATCATATTATGTATGTCTTTTAAATTAATATTTTTACTTCTTTCATATCTTCTTAACACAACTTCCTGATTTTTTAATTTTGCTGATATTATCCTTTTTGATAAATCTATTGCAAATTGTGAGTCATACAATTCACACTGACGTCTCTGCCTGTCTGTCTTTACATGTCCAGTAGAATGTAGTCTTCCGAAATATCTTCCACCCTTTGAAAAAAATGAAACATTTATTCCTCTTTCTAAACATTGTTCCATACAATAAGTTGTCAACTGGGAACGTCCCATTATTACAATTCCCTCTAATGCTTCTATTGGCATATATTTTATCATTCCATCTTTATACTTTGCGGTGCATCTGCTTCCTTCAATACTTACAACAACGCCATCTTCATTAACATATAAATAACCCATAGCATCTACCTCTCTTTCTCTCTAATATAGTGTTTGGATCCCCTTAACGGGGTAATTGTTCTCTAATGAAATATCACGAATTATGCGTGATGCAGGGTTTCCGTCCCCTACTGGGGTTCTATATTCTCTAAACTTCGTATACATTTACTATAAACCCTAATGGCGGAGAGTTTCCGTCCCCTACTGGGGTTCTATATTCTCTAATTTAATCATTAAGAGAGGTTAAAAAGGTGAGAACTATGGTTTCCGTCCCCTACTGGGGTTCTATATTCTCTAATTAATATAACTAACGCACATCTTACATTTAAAAGCTGGTTTCCGTCCCCTACTGGGGTTCTATATTCTCTAATTATCAGTAGGCAGAGTTGAGATTATAGAGGAAAAGGGTTTCCGTCCCCTACTGGGGTTCTATATTCTCTAATAAGATGAAATAGTAGATGTAAAGGAGATTTAAAAAATGGTTTCCGTCCCCTACTGGGGTTCTATATTCTCTAATCCTGTCTCTGTAAAGCCAGCATTTATGCGTATTAATTATTCACTTTGCGTGGCTAAGAATTTTTTTATAATTTTAGCATAAAAAATAATCCATAACTGCCACTTTATCCAGTAAATAACCATTGCGGCGTAAAATACAATTTTATTATATTTTTTTAATCTGGTGAAACAAAGTACGTTGAGGTTCCTGGCGAAACTTTTCCGTCCCCTTCTATGGTTCTATATTCTCTTATCCAACCGCTACAATCCAATATTTATGCGCATTGATATTCACCTTATATGACTAAAAGTTTTTAATAATTCTAATATCAAGAATAATCTATAATCCTTGTTTTGTCCAGTAAATGATCAATGCGACATAAAATGCGACATAAAATATGCAGTATAAAGTACAATTTTATAATTGAATTTCTACGCAGGCTTATTTAATTATCATTTTGCATACTCCCATCTGCATTTGTTTTCCATAGCAGCTTGTATATTTTATTATATGTGGTGATACACCCAATGCAGTATCATTATAATTTTTGTGATTGCCATTCTTTTCTCTCTTTACGGTGTTAAGTAATACATCTCTGATATATTTTACTCCGTCCTTTTTACTGTACATAGAATATTCTATTGTTTTAGATGAAAATCCACTTCCTCCACCTAATATTACATAATCATCCTGCAAATATTCAGCGCCTTTAAATGATGCTATAAAACAATCGTTATAACACTCTGTATACTTCTTTATAGCTTCATATATTATCCGTTCATCAATATTACAAATAGACTCGTCTACTGTCAACGTAAAATTAATCTGTGTACCCGGCTTAATACATTCTCTCATTATGTTAATTGAATGTTCCTTGCCATCCGGATGTCTTTCTATTTTCTTACATAATACCAAGTCTTTTATATCTATTGAAACACTATCACTAACAATTATACCTGCCATTATATCATTAACAGCATTTCCTACTTTCTTTTCATCTCTATTTAATTTATTAAAACTTATTGTTTCAATTTCCTTCATATTTTTACTCAGGTATATGGTTCTTCTTTGCTGCTTACCTATATCATAACTGAGATTATTTTTTGCTTTCTGATATTTTTGTGGATTTTCTAATATATCAGATATAAGTAATATAGTCCTTAACATTCCTTTTATTGAACTACCCGGAATATATGGCATACCATATGGATCTTTTATGTGTTCTTGAATTTCCATATCTCCGCTTTGAACGCCAATAGCATCCCCACATTCAATCTCATATTTTATACATTTTCTGATATCTGATATATCTATCCTGTTTCGTTTAAGCCAATCTCCCAATTTCATTGAATCTCTGCTCATCAGATATTGTTCATACTTTGCTTCAAGACCTTTATTCTTTAAGAACTGATACATTTTCTCCAAATCAACCATTTCAATATGGTTTTTATCTGAAAATATGTATGATTTTTTACTTAACTTATTACCACTTCCAATAAAGACAGGTCCTACTGTTTCTAATGTAATCTGGTATTGTCTGTATGGTTCTATCATATATTCACCCCCATAAATAAAGGCTTAGCATATCGGTAAACAGAATGTACTCCTCCATCTACTACATCATATATATCACCCTCATATTTATTCTTAACACAGGCTCCAGCCGCAATAACATATAGGTCTTTTTTTCTTCTATCATTGAACACCTGTGAAGATATAAAGCCACTTCTTTTTATAATGCTGTACTTTGCTTCATACAATGCATTAGTCATTTCACATTCCTTAGGCAGACTGACTGATAACGTCATATATAACCCGCTCTTTTCATTTACCATATTTAACAGTTCATCTGCATCGTCAGCTATCTGAATATCAAATCTTCCTAAACCACTGCTTCTCTCTCCTCCAATACCACTATAGCCTAATGATATTATGAGTTCCTCAATCTCTTTAAGTTCTTCATCATTATCATAACCAACTATTATATATAATCCATTTCCTTCGTTATAATAATATTCTCCAACTCTGTAAGGAACTGTTTCATCATTATTATTAATAGCAGCTGAAACCTTTAAGTTCTTCCTTCCAAATTCATCGAATTCCCTTATAACATCTTCCGGCAATTCTCCATTAATATAATCCTGTATATAATCATATGGTATATACATCGTTTTTTTATATAATTTCTTTTTTGAAGATTCTCCACTTTCTTCATCTGAATGTTTAATATTACACATAGGCTTAGGCACATAATATATATCATCCATATATGGCATTGCATCCGAAAATACAATTTTCCCTGCTTTAACGTAACTGACTAATCTACCAAGCTTATCTTCACTATGCTTAACAGCTTCTATACATAATGCAGAGAATAATGTATCTGCACAAAATGTATATTCAGTATCATCGAGAGAACCATTACCAAAATGAACTCCTGTAGAGAATTTCAACTTATAAGCAATATATTTCATAATATTCTCCATTCTAAATCTCACCCAATAGCTCATTTACCTGTTTCATAATATTTTCATCAACATTACCTATTACATTATCTGCCTTAAGATTATAGAATTTAACTTTTCCATATCCTCTTGAACCACTGCCACCAAGATAATCATATTGTAACATTCTCATAGCTTCTGCTATTACCTTGATATCTTCTTCAATCTTCCCTTCTTTTCCTGCCTCAACTTCATATATTATATCAACACCAAACTGCAGTCCTTTCACAGCTCTTTCAATCTGTCTTGGATTAGCTACTGCTGTTGCCCTGTTTATTGAATTTTCAAACTTAACTTCTGTTAAATTCTGTATACCTCGATTTCTTATTTCTTCCTCATTAACTACAAACATATCTGATATCAATATCTTACTTGGTTTAACTTTTCCCTTATCATCTTTTTTAGCAGAACCAAATACTCTTGTTATACATTCAGCATCATTATTAGGATTAGCCTGTATTATTTCATTGTATCTCTTTGCAAGCAAAGTTCTCATCTTTCCCTTTAAAGAACTTCCCGGAATCATAGGTTTGTTAGTCCTTATATCCTTTATAACCGGGGCATCTACTGCTCCTATTGCTGAAAATGCTGAAGAACCACCTATATGCATACCTGTAACGACCTCTAATATACCTGTTATCTGAATTTTTGAATACATAATTACCCCTCCTGTTTAGTCATCATTTTTGTTCATATATCTTTTAAAAGCAACTAATGCCTCCATATAATGATAAAATAAAATATAATTATTTTTATTTCCTTTAATTTCTTTCATTATATTCAGCAAATCAGCCTCTTTTATCAAGCTCTTAACTCCCTGTTCACGTCCTGCCTCATACATAAATCTAACCCTTAGATAATCAATTCTTGAGGTTATGTCATCCGGTAATACATCTTCTTTGCAATCTAATGCCTGATTATATATATCCGCTGCCATTGATAAAAGATTTCTTATTTTAGATGTCGTTACCATAGGTATTTCTATACCCTGTTTGTTAACCTTCTTGCTCAGTCTTGTTATTGCTGCTTCTGCATTATCAACATAGTTTTTTTCATTAATCCGCATTATCACTACCTCCACTTTCCTCTGTTTTATATTTATCTCTTCTCATATATGAATACATATTCATTGCAGCCTTTAACTGCCTGATATCCTTGCCACCAGATTTCACCCATTTATATATATTTTGCGAAAACCGGCTATAGTGTTCTTTTACTTCTTTTTCTGCCCCTTTATCCGGCTCTAATCTTGATAATATGTAGACTATTCTTGCAAAATTAATTCTATCATCCTGATTTCTTATTAATTCAAGCAGATTATATAAGAAATTAATTCCCCTTTCTCCAGCATCGTCAAAAAATTCTCTGATACAATTATATTTTTCTCCTATTACTTCATTTACCAGTTCATTCCATCCAAATGTGCCATCACTTATATTCATATAATATCCATCTTGTCCTAATTCTTTATGCTTAACACCATCTTCTAGTAATGTTACCGCTGCTTTTCCAGCTTTGCTCTTGGACATAGACTCCATATCAGCTACTTCTTCTGCTATTACACTTATTGGATAATTATGTCTATAGATTCCTATTCCTGCTGATAATGTTAACGTACCTTCAGTATACAGATCAAATTTTTTCTGGATATCTATTGCCAATTCAATAGTCTCATTCCAGGCTCCGACAATAAATAAATCATCTCCTCCCGAATAACATATCACGGCATTTCTTATTATTGTTTTTTTACCTTCTGAATTATCTTCTATTGTATATTCGCCTTCTCTTAGTATACTGTTAATATACAGCTTAAAGAATAATGACAACTGTCTTGATAACGTAGCGGTTCTTGATAATGTTACATATCTGTTATTATTGACCTCATTATTAAAGCCTGATACGAAAGCTCTTCCCAGATTATCCACATCAGCTCTTAATACACCTATTCTCTTTATTCCCTTTGAACAGTCCGCCATATCTTCAAATGTATTACAATCTGAATGATAATTACCAACCCATAACTTATTAGATATCCTTTTTCCTGTATACATCTTATTTTTTCCATAAGTTCTAACAAAAGTGTTATCATTATTTAATAAACGTTCCGTAAGATTTTTTTCATTTTCCGCTACAAGATAATAATCTAATGGTAATTTTAACGCCCCTGGTTCTTTTTCTGATACAACTGTAAAAAATGCATATTTTTCATCAAGTATTTTAGATGATAGCAGCTTTAGCGCTGAACAAGTAGGACATAATCCATCATCATCTACTTTACTAACATTTTTACATATTCTACATTCTCTTGAATAATCTTTTTCACGTATTTTGTTCAGATTAATTATCTGCTCTGCCGTGTATCTTGAAGCTTTTTGTTCTGATATTGTTTTACTAATATTTTTAAATATTTCTGCGTAACTTCCTTCTGGGATATTTTTCAAGGAATTACTGCTACATTTACTATATCCACTAGATATGTATAATGAAACTTTATAGTTATCCAAAAACCATTGATTTATTTCAAAATTATATTTTTCTACAATTGTTCTTACTTCTTCGGTATTAGGAATTAAAATATAGCAGTGTCCACCACCTGAATATATTAAATTAGCTCTTGAAAGATGTAACCTGTCTAACAGACAGTCAATAATATGTTCCATCATTATCTCAAGATAAAACGACTTGGACCTTAATATTTTCATAGCATTTTCTGAATGTATAGTATAGATAAACTTCTGAATTCCAGATATATCCATTGAATAGAGCATAAATACATTCTTTTCATAAAAAGACTTTCCGTCAATAAATAATTCCTGTTTATAGTTATAAATATTATTAGCCATCAAATATTGATATAAACATGAGGCAATAGCCGCTGTAAGCTTGACGTGATCAAAAAGTGATATATCTGCAATTTCATTTTTTGATGTCGATGAAGGCACATACGATAAGTTAGCTTCCATAACTTCAATTAGTGAATTAATATAATCTTTATTATAATTCATTCCTTTAAGATTATTGGTTATATTAGCTTTTATTTTATTATAATAATGCCTATCAAACATTGTTTTAGTATTAGAAGGATAATTAATATCATCATCAGGATTAAGAAATGAAGGCTTATAATACATATGTCCATCGTTATGGTTAAGTATATTAAAAACACTCTCAAGTGGTGCTGATATCTCAAAACCTTTTTCTTCTTCCATTCTTTCTCTTCTATCTGTTGCAGATGCTATATTGTCAGCCATATAGACTATGTAGGATAATGAATCATCTTCAATATCTGCATTTTTCAGACTTTGTGCATGATGATATTTTACCGCATCAAGAATTTCTTTATCTGTTATTCCAGTTTCCTTTAAATAATCATATCCACTAATACTATGCTTTCTTACATCATTACCTTCTCTATATATTACTTTACCAATATCGTGCAATATAGCTGCAATAATTAATTTTGTTTCTTTTTCGTTCATTGTAATCCCCCTCTACTTTAAATCATTTAATAGCTTCAATGCTCCCATACCTATCGAAGATTTTATGCCAATTCCCGAATATTCTCCAAATGAAAATAATAATCTGGCATATCTTGATATTGTATCATTTCCATGAAGTCTTATAGATAAACTTCCCTTATAAGAAGGTATAACTACTCCCTCTAACGGAAATACTGTACTTTGCAATCTATATCTGGTTATTTCACTATTTTCAATAAGCTGCTCTAGTGTATCTCCATCATACATATCCATATTAGTAGATGCTGCACTATATTTTTTCATAAGACTTTTATACATAAGCCTCAAATCAGGAAATATCATATATCTGCCATTACTTTTAAATGAAGTTGGCGTTATAAATTGTATATTATAATACTTATCACCTTTTACATTATAAAAATCTTCAAGAAATAAATTTTTACTTTTTTTCTGTAGTCTTTTTTCTGTTATTTTTATAGGCATTTCTCTATTTTTAATTGTAAATTCATTAAATTTATCATCTAATAACTTCTGTATTATATTATCGTATGCCTTTTCGTCCAATGTATTAATACACCAGATAACCTTATTATCCTTTGTATACACATACTGACTATATGGATTATATCCTTGAGTATGTAAAATATCTGCATAATCATTATCTATATTTTCCATTATTACACCTTGTAGATTTGATGAATTCTTATAATCTATCTCTTTACTATCTAAAATTAATTCTAATCTTCCAACCATATATTCCCCCATATTCACAAACTTTTTTATGATAATGTCATTATATATTACATTTGTCTAAAAAAAAAGAATTATCTGATAATTCATTTTGCCATATTATCATATCACCTTATTCTAATCTGTTAAACATTTCTACATCACAAAAACCGCCAGCAAAAATGTCATTTTTCCAACATTTTCACCAGCGGTTTTTATAATTTTGATTTACCCGATTACCCTACAATTAATTCTGCTTATGAATAATCTTCTTAGGACACTTCTCAGCACACTTGCCACAGCCAACGCACTTAGACTGGTCGATGTGTGCGATATTGTTCTCTACAGTGATAGCACCATACTCGCACTGCTTTGTACATAACATACAGCCGATACATCCAACTGAACATACCTGCATAACATCCTTACCCTTGTTCTGTGAAGAACAGTTAACTGCGTAAGTTGCCTTGTATGGAATAAGCTCGATAAGATGTCTTGGACATGTAGCAACACACTTGCCACAAGCCTTACATTTTTCCTTATCTACTACAGCTACACCATTAACTACGTGGATAGCATCGAATGGACAAGCCTTAACGCATGAGCCATAACCCATACATCCGTATGTACATCCCTTAGGACCACCATTAGGTGCTATGTTCATCATAGTACAATCCTGTACACCAGAATATACATAGTTATTCTTAGCCTTATCACAGTCTCCGCCACACTTAACGAACGCTGTCATACGCTCCTGGCTTCCTGCCTCAGCACCCATGATAGCTGCTATCTTTGCTGCTACCGGAGCACCACCAACTGGACATGCGCCACAGTCAGCTTCACCTGCTGCAATAGCCTTTGCAAGTGCATCACAACCTGCGTATCCACAACCACCACAGTTGTTACCTGGAAGCTCTGCTCTTACATCTATTTCCTTCTGGTCAACCTCAACTGCAAACTTCTTTCCCATAAATCCAAGGAAAAGTCCAAGAAGAAGACCTGTTACACCTACGGCACAAGCCGCAATAATAATACCTGTCATTATTCAATATCCTCCTTAGATTATTCCTGAAAATCCGAAAAATGCAATTGACATAAGTCCTGCTGTTAAAAGAACGATAGGCATTCCCTTAAAACTTTCTGGAACATCATTGTCCTCTGTACGCTCACGTACACCAGCCATTATTACGATAGCTATTGTAAAACCAACAGCTGTACCAAGACCACTTACAAATGATTCGATTAAGTTGTATGAATTCTGTACATTTGTTAAAGCGATACCAAGTACGGCACAGTTAGTTGTGATAAGTGGAAGGTATACACCAAGTGCCTCATATAAAGGTGGCATACACTTCTTAAGTACCATTTCAACGAACTGAACTAATGTTGCTATTACAAGAATGAATACTACTGTATTCAGGTATGTAAGATTAAGTGGTGTTAATATAAAATCATATATAAGACTGCATATGATTGATGATATAGAGATAACACCGATAACTGCGCCACCCATTCCGGCAGCTGTGTTTATTTTCTTTGATACACCAAGGAAAGGACACAGACCTAAGAACTGGCTTAATACAACGTTGTTAACAAGCGCTGTGCTTATAGCGATAACTAATAAATTCATCTTTTACTCTCCTCCCTTAGTTTTCTTTTTCTTCATCTGAAACATAGTCTGGAACCTCAGCAGGCTTCATTCCATGCTTTCTCTTTACTCTGTTCATAACAGCTACGCACATAGCAAGTACGAAGAATGCACCAGGTGCAAGGATAAATATACTAGCTGGTGTATAACCAAAGTTAGAAAGATCTACAAGTGCTGAACTACCTGTTGAAAGGATTGTTCCGCCACCAAGTAACTCTCTGATTGCACCAAGGATTGTGATAGCACATGTGAAACCAAGTCCCATTCCGATACCGTCAAACATTGATGGAAGTGCTGGATTCTTAGAAGCATATGACTCTGCACGTCCTAAGATAATACAGTTAACAACGATAAGCGGTATGTAGATACCAAGTGCATCGTATATAGATGGCACAAAACCCTGTAATAAGAACTGTATTATTGTAACAAATGATGCAACGATCACGATATAAGCTGGCATTCTTACGCTGTCTGGAATAACCTTTCTAAGTAATGAAATGAAAAGGTTAGAAAGCATAAGAACTGCTGTTGTAGAAAGTCCCATTCCGATACCATTGATTGCTGATGTAGTAACCGCAAGTGTAGGACACATACCAAGTGTTAAAACCAGAGTAGGATTCTCTTTGATAATACCATTATAAAGTCTTTCAACACATTTATTCAACTGAAACACCTCCTACTGTCTTAACATTAGCCTTAGCAAGGTCTGCATATACAGCTAATGCTGCATTAACACCCTTTGTTATAGCCTTAGATGTAACTGTAGAACCACCGATTGCATCAATAGAACTGTCTGATGATGAACCTGTTCCATCTGTTACTACCTTATATTCTGAAGTCTTAGTTCCGTTAAACTGTGCTAAGAATGAAGGATCCTGCTTAGCTCTCATACCAAGACCTGCTGTTTCACTTATTGTAAGAATAGATGTTCCAAGATATGTTCCATCTGTTGAAAGTCCAACAGAGAACTTGATATCTCCGCCGTAACCATCATGTGCAATAACTGTTACTACGAAACCTATAATCTTACCATTCTTAATACCAGCAACTACATCTGATACATCATCCTTAGAGAAATCTGTTGCAGAAGCTGCAAGTACTGCCTTAGCTGTTTCTGCCACCTTATCAGAAGCATAACTTCCATCAAGTGCTTCAAACTTATCAGCATCAGCAATAACCTCCTGGTAAGCCTTCTGCTTAGCCTTCTCGTTCTGCTGTGCGATAGGGTCTTTAGTTACATTATATACAAGACCAAGAAGGATACCTGCAACAAGTGTAATTGCGAATAATATACATGCGTCTTTTATTATATTCTTCATCTTATGCAGCCTCCTTTGCCTTTTTTTCCGGCTTTTTCTTGCCAAATGACTTAGGCACTGTAACTCTTTCGATAAGAGGTACTAAGAGGTTACAGAAGATGATTGCGTATGAAACGCCTTCTGCTGAACCACCAAACATTCTGAATATGAATGTAAGTAAACCTAAGCAGACACCGAATACTAACTTACCATTAGGTGTGATAGGTGATGTAACATAATCAGTTGCCATAAAGAAAGCACCAAGAATAAGACCACCACCACAGATTTCCTGTAACATATACATAGCATCAAACTGATGTCCTGGTGCGAAAAGGAATATAAGCACTGCAAATGTTCCAATGTAAGAAAGTGGAATTCTTAATGAAATAATCTTTCTTACAACAAGATATATAGCACCGATAAGAAGACATATAACTGATGTCTCACCGATAACACCGCTTGTCTTACCAATAAACATAGTAAGAAGTGTAGGGGCTGTCTGTCCTACAACCTCTGAACCTGGCTTTAATATAGCAAGAGGTGTAGCTCCAGAATATGCATCACATACGAAGTTAGTCATTGGACCTGTATATGCAATAAGAAGGAAACATCTTGCTGCAAGTGCAGGGTTCATAAAGTTCTGACCAATTCCGCCAAACAACTGCTTAACAATAATAATTGCAAATACACAGCCAACAATCTCAAAACCAATGTTGAGAGTTGATGGAATGTTAAGTGCAATAAGAAGACCTGTAACAGCGGCACTAAGGTCCATAACTGTTATCTTCTTATGCATAAAATACTCATATACTGCTTCAGAAGCCATACACACTACAATACCAACTATGATACGAATAAGTGCCTGAACTCCGAAGTTATAAATACCAAATATACTAGCAGGGGCTAACGCTATAAGTACGTCTCTCATAATAGTCTGAGTAGTATCCTTGCTACGTACATGTGGATTAGTTGATACGTTAAAAATCTCGCTCACTTTTAATCCTCCCTTATTTCTTTCTTCTGTTAGCCAGAACGATACTTCTCATAGCCTTAATCTGCTGTGTTAATGGTCTCTTAGCTGGACAGACATATGAACAGCTTCCGCACATTACACACTCCATACCATCAAACTTAACGAAACCAGCTTCATCGTTCTTAGCTGCAAATGAAGCAAGCTTAGCTGGAAGTAAATGGCTTGGACATCCTTCACCACATCTTCCACAACGGATACATGCTGTCTCTTCAAGCTTAGATACAACATCATTCTGGAATACAAGAAGTGATGAGCTTCCCTTTATAACTGGTACATCGAGACTGTACATAGCAAATCCCATCATAGGACCACCTGATATGTACTTCTCTGGTTCGCCAACTACACCACCGACTGCTTCAAGAAGCTGTCTGTAGTTCATGCCAAGCCATACATAGAAGTTGCCTGGTTCTTTAACACCATCACCTGTAACAGTAACGATTCTCTTAGTAAGTGGCTTTCCTTCAATAACAGCCATATATATGCTGTATATTGTATCTACGTTATGTACGATACATCCTGCATCTGCTGGAAGCATAGTTGAGTTGATGCTTCTGCCTGTCGTAGCATAGATAAGACTACGCTCACCACCCTGAGGATACTTGGTCTTTAAAACCTTAACCTCGATATCTGGCTCAGAGGCAACTGCTGCCTGCATAACTTTGATAGCTTCAGGCTTATTATCCTCAATACCAATAATACCCTTAGCGTGATCAAAAATGCTTAATGCAACCTTTAAGCCGAGTACAATCTTGTCTGACTCTTCAAGAAGTCTTCTGTAATCGGATGTAAGGTATGGTTCACATTCAGCACCATTTACTATAATATAATCAATTCCTTCTGGATTCTTAGGGCTTAACTTTACGTTAGTAGGGAAGCCTGCACCACCCATACCTACTACACCTGCATCCTTAATTCTTTGTAATACTTCTTCTTTAGAAAGTTCTTCTAACTTCTTAGGAGTATACTCAACTTCCTTAAATTCTCCATCATTCTCAATGATGATTGAATTGCACTTTCCACCTGTGGCTAGCGTTCTTGGCTCTATAGACTTAACTGTACCAGAAACAGATGAATGGATATTAGCTGATACGAATCCACCAGCCTCAGCAATCAACTGTCCAGCAAGGACGTAATCACCTTTGGCAACTACTGGAACTGCCGGCGCACCGATGTGCTGTGAAAGTGGGAAAACCATCTCTCCTACAGCAGGGAACAACTCTTTTATAGGCTTATCCTTTGATAATTCCTTGCCGTCATATGGATGTATTCCACCTTTAAATGTACACTTTCCCATGACATATTTCTCCTTATAAAATAATATATGTTACTGCTTAGCACTATACTTAATCAGATAGACAATCACCAAAAAGAAAACTTCTTCTGTATGATTATTTACCTGATTATGTGGCAGTTCTTAACAGTAACTAATATATTAATATAATATATCAATAAGGATTAAAAATCTACTTTTTTTTGTGTATATATTCGTATATAATAAACAAAAACTGATATTTTTTTAACGTATTTTTAGTATATATATCATTTTTGTTAATTACTCAATCAATATAATGTAAGATGCAAAAAACAGAATATTAAAAGAAAAAGGACAATAATTACATGAAAACAATAACACAGACAATTGATATTAATATAAATAACCAGCTCTGTATCAAAAATAATCTTTTCTTTGATATAGAAACCACCGGCTTTTCAAGAACTGGCTGTTTCTGCTATCTTATCGGAGTTTCATTCACCGACGGCAGACACTTCACAGTAATCCAATGGCTTGCTGAAGGTGCCTCTGACGAGCCATTACTGATTCATAAGTTCTGTGAACTTGCAGAAAATTTTTCATCAATCATACATTTCAATGGTGACAATTTTGATATCCCATTTTTAACAAAACGTGCAGCCATTCATAATATACCGCTTAATCTTGATAATATGAGAAGCATTGATTTGTTCAAGCACGCTAAAGGACTTAAGTCCATCTTAAGACTTGAAAGTTATAATCAGACAACTGTTGAACATTTTCTTGGAATACACCGCAACGATACATATACTGGTGGCGAACTCATAAAGGTATACAAAGAATATATAAAAAATGACCAGCTTCCAGCTAAACACGCTGACAGCGAAAAGCTTCTTCTGCTCCATAATTTTGAAGATATATGCGGTCTTATAAAGATTTCTTCAATAGTAAGTTATAATAACATCATAAACAAGCATATATCTTACAAAGATATAGAGTATACACCTGCTTATGACATTGCAGATGAAGCTAAGCAGTCTGATAATATATCCAGTACAGCTTATATAACACTTTCTTTTTCATTACCAGAAGAACTTCCTGTTTCTGTGTTACTAAAGGATGAATATTATGTATTAAGAGCCGAACATTCAACATTAAAACTTAGATTGCCTGTTATCACCGGCATTTTAAAATACTTTTATCCCAACTATAAAGACTATTATTATCTTCCATACGAGGACACCGCCATGCACAAAAGCATTGCCGCATATGTAGATTCTGAATGTAGGATTAAAGCAACCAAAGAAACATGTTACACAAAAAAACATGGTACATTTATCATGATTCCATCATATTCGGGTGATATGACCGTATTTAAAAAAGATTATAATGATAAAAATGTATATCTTATATTAGATCCTGAATCTACGGATAAAACTGCATCAGATTATGACACTGAGGCAATAAAAAATATGCTGTCCATGGATATCATCCATGAAACAGCATATGCAATAATTACTTTTTTCTATAAAAGAACAGTTCATTATACTCATAACCAAGATCCTTATAGTTAATAATCTGTTCTGTATTACCAACAAACAGGCAGCCACCCTGGACAAGTGACTTATTAAACTTCTTATATATATCGAGCTTGGCATCTTCTGTAAAGTATATAAGAACATTCCTGCACACTATAAGATGACAGCCCTGTGGATATGCATCCTTTAAAAGATTGGACTTTTTAAACTCAACACATTTTTTAATATCATCTGATATCTTATAATACCTGTCACCCATTTTCTCAAAATATTTATTCTTATATTCATCTGGCAGTCCTTTAAGACTGTTAGCTGAATATACGCCATCCTTAGCCTTCTCAAGCACCTGGTCATCTATATCTGTTGCATATATCTTAATATCTCTCATTGGAACCTTCTTTGCAAGCACCATAGCCAGGGAATATGGCTCATCACCTGTAGAGCAGGCAGCACTCCATATCTTAAGTCTTGTTCCGAATTTATTTATAAGTTCTGGAAGAATTATATCCTCAAGCTTTTTCCACAGTGCAGGGTTCCTGTAGAATTCAGATACATTAATAGTAAGATAATTCACGAATTCGTCGAGCAGCTTGGAATCAGATTTTATCGCCTTGATATAACTTTCATATCCATCATACTTATTTCTTGCTATAAGTGTATCTATTCTTCTTTTCATCTGTTTTTCTTTATAAGCATTAAGATCTATACTTGTAATACTGAACACCTGTTTTTTAAAGTCTTCGTAATTATTAATCATAATATATTCCTCTGTTCTTTCCGCAACTATTCACGTATATATTGCTTTACCTTATATTCGTTAATAGTTTATCACACTATAATAAATGTGTCAAAGATAGTTATACAATCAATAAAAAATCAATAGCCAACAATAATAAATCAATAATAAATATAAAAATATATTTGTGCATTTACAGTTTCTATTTTAATTATTAAAGTATTATGATACAGTATTCTACATGGATGTAATGTAAAGCACAGAAAACAGAAAGGATTTTTACTATGAATGAAGATGACTTGTTAAAAAGAAAAATTTTAGACACCGCTAATCAGGCATTTAATCATAACATATATACATATACCAACTTTCTTAGCATAAGTGAGCTTTCAGTTGTTAACTCATTTAAAAAAGACTTATCTTTTATTGATCATGATATATATGGTGGCAGTCCGTTATGCGAAAGGCAGCTTATTCGTTTTGGTTCTCCAAACTTATATGGCTATGATGCTGGCTATCCGATAACAACCTTAAAGATTGAACCATTGTCTGTAAAGTTTGCTGAAAAGCTTGACCATCGTGATTATCTTGGTGCTCTTATGAACCTTGGAATAGAACGGGAACTCATAGGTGATATTATTATAAAGGAAACCGATGCCTACGTATTCTGTATTTCACACATTTCTGATTATATATGTGACCACCTTGACACCGTACGCCACACTCATATGCGTTGTTCCGTCTGCACACATGAAGTACCAGCTTTAAAGCCTGAACTTGAGGACATACGTATAATCGCAGCTTCTCCACGAATAGATGCTGTTGTAGCTTCTATAACAAAACTGTCAAGAAGCAGTTCCGGTGAGTTATTTTCCTCTAAAAAAATATATGTCAATGGCCAGTGCATAGAAAACAAAAGCATGCATTTGAAACCCGATGATATTCTTGTTATACGCGGCAAAGGAAAATTCATATATGTTGGGGATGAAAGTGAAACAAGAAAAGGAAGAACATATCTTACCTTAAAAAAATATGTATAGGCATTTTGTATAGTCATTTATAAACATTCATTTTTTATAACATATAATCAAAAAAGATTCCAATAGTTATAAAACCACTGGAATCTTTTTATATACTTATTCGTATTATTTATTATTCTTCTGTCTGAACTTCTTCCTGCTCTGCTGCATCATCTGATACTGCCTTCATGCTTAAGCTGATCTTCTTCTCAGCTTCGTTAAGGTCTACAACCTTAGCTGTGATTTCCTGACCAATCTTTAATACATCTTCTGGCTTGTTGATGTGTTCTCTTGAAATCTGTGATACATGAAGTAAAGCATCAATACCATCTTCAAGCTGTACAAATGCACCAAAGTCTGTCATTCTTGCTACCTTACCAGTAACAACATTACCTACAGCATACTTTGTAGATGCATCATTCCATGGATTCTGATCTGGATACTTAACAGAAAGAGCAATCTTATCACCATTGATTTCCTTAATGAAGCACTTAACAGAATCACCAATCTTGTATACCTTCTTAGGATTCTCTGTTCTGCCCCATGACATTTCTGAAATATGAAGGAGTCCATCAACTCCACCAAGATCAATAAATGCACCAAAATCTGTTACATTCTTAACTGTTCCTTCGATTGTATCACCTTCGTGAATCTTAGAAAGTAATTCTTCCTGAGCTGCCTTCTTAGCTGCAACAATAAGCTGCTTGCAATCTCCGATAACCTTTCTGTTCTTAGGATCATATTCTGTTAATACAAATGTTACTTCCTTACCAGCATAATCTGAGAAATCCTTTACATATGAATCTGAAACAAGGCTTGCTGGAATAAATACTCTTGTTTCATCAACAACAACTTCAAGACCACCCTTGATAACTCTTGTTACTGTTGCTGTTACAGGCTCATTGTTATTAAACGCTTCTTCAAGCTTCTTGCTTCCGTTGTCTGCGACAAGCTTTCTATATGTAAGAAGTACCTGACCTTCTCCATCGTTAAGCTTAAGTACCTTAGCCTTCATCTCATCACCAACAGAAACAACTGTTGTAAGATCAAGCCCTGGCTGTGATGTGTATTCACTTCTTGTGATAATACCATCAGCCTTATAGCCTATGTTAAGAACGATCTGATCATCTTTAACTGCTATTACAGTGCCATCAACAACTTCTCCTGTATGAATTTCCTTCCACTCTTCGTTAGCTAACATCTCTGCAAAATTCTCTGACATTAGTATAAACCTCCTCAATGATATTGTTCGGGGTAGATGCCCCAGCTGTAATACCTATGCTGTTTACCAGATTAAGACTTTTTAAGTCCAGATCTTTTAGAGTTTGAATGTAAAATGTATTCTCACATTCGCCTTTACAAATCTCATACAGTTTTCTTGTATTGGAACTACTCTTGTCGCCGATAACAATCATTGCATCAACTTTCTGTGCAATATCTCTTGCCTCAGTCTGACGTTCTTCCGTGGCATTACAAATAGTATTTTTAATGGTAATATTGTACCCCTTTTCGTCGATAATTTCAACTAATTCTTTAAATTTATTGTAATTAAATGTCGTTTGGGATACAATCACCACTTCTTTTTTGTTATCCAGCTGCATATTCTTTGCTTTTTCAACTGTATCTATCACAAAAACCGGACTATGTGACCATCCCATTATACCTTCAACCTCCGGATGCTTCTCATTACCGATTATGATTATCTGCTTGCCCTTTGCACTTTCTTCTTCAACTATTCTGTGGATTTTAAGCACAAAAGGACATGTTGCATCAACTATTTCGTATTTTTTTGCCTTAATACTATCATACACATTCTTTGATACGCCATGTGACCTTATGATAACTGTAGCATTATCATTCATGCCTTCAATCTCGTCAACATCTGATATTGCCCTTACACCTTTGCTTTCAAGATCCTTTACAACTTCCTCGTTATGAATAATAGGACCATACGTGTATACATTTTCCTTATCTGTGCGTTCATATACTGTATCAACTGCTCTATGTACTCCAAAGCAAAAACCAGCTGATTTTGCAAGAATAACTTCTATTTTTGACATATCTGCTACCTTCATTTTATTGTTAACTATTAACTATTTTTAATAGCTTTATCTATAATATCTCTCATTGCTGCAACAACCTGCTCTATATTCATATTGGATGTATCAAGCAGTATGGCATCATCTGCCTGTTTAAGTGGTGATATTTCCCTATGCATATCCTGATAATCTCTTTTTTCAATATCTTCCTTTATATCATTAATATCACATTGCTCACCCTTAGCAGCCAGTTCATCATATCTTCTTTTTGCCCTCGCATCAGAGCTCGCTGTAAGATATATCTTCACAAATGCGTCTGGAAGCACTGTTGTTCCAATATCTCTTCCATCCATAACAACATCAGAAGTCTTTGCAAGCTGTCTTTGAAGCTCAACAAGCTTGCTTCTTACTTCTTTATACTTAGATGTTCTTGATGCCATATTTCCTGTCTCTTCAGTTCTTAAAAGACCTGTCACATTCTCGCCATTAAGTATTACCTGCTGTTCTCCATTCTGATATTCGATACTGATATCAACATTATCTACAGCAGCATTAATCGCATTTTCATCATCAGGATCAATATTATTCTTTGTAAAATACACAGCCATTGCTCTATACATAGCACCTGTATCTACATATATGTATCCCATTTCCTTTGAAATAAGCTTTGCTATTGTACTTTTACCAGCTCCTGCTGGTCCATCTATTGCAACTGAATATGCCATAATTCCTCTCCTTGTATAAAAAATTTTTATTCTAAATGTGATGCAGCTGCATACGCACTTGACCATGCAACCTGCAGATTAAACCCACCTGTAACGGCATCAACATCAAGCACCTCTCCTGCAAAATATACATTTTGTACAAACTTGGACTCCATAGTTGATGGATTTATTTCCTTTACATTAACACCTCCCTGGGTGATAATAGCTTCGTTAAATCCTCTTGTGCCAGTAACAGTCATCTCAAGATTCTTTATAAGATGAACCAGCCCCAGTCTTTCCTGCTTTGTGATTTCATTTACCTTCTTATCTTTATTTATATCACTAAGCCTTACTATAACCGGAATAAGTTTTTTGGGAAGTAATTTATCTAAAGAATTCTTATATGCTTTATTCTTCTCTTCTGAAAAATCCCTTAATATTCTTTCATCCAACTGTTCCTCTGATAATGCTGGTTTAAGATCAACTATAAGCTTTAGCGGTCTTTTCCTTAATATAGCTGTTGTATAGCTGCTTGCGCTAAGTATAACCGGACCACTTACACCAAAATGTGTGAAAAGCATCTCGCCAAAATCGCTATATACTTCTTTCTTATTATCAAGAATACTGATAGAAATATTCCTAAGACTAAGTCCCATAAGCTCAGATGCCCATTCTTCCCTGATTGTAAGTGGAACAAGTGCAGGAATAACAGGTGTAACTGTATGTGACATATTCCTTGCAAATCTATATCCATCACCTGTTGAACCCGTACTTGAATAAGAGTTGCCACCTGTTGCTATAATACAAGAGTCAGCCTTTAACAGCCGTTTCTTATCCGAAGTTGTCTCTTTATACTCAACCCCACCAAATCTCTTAGTTCCATCCTCTATATCTTCTGTAAGCACGTCAAGAACCTCTGTGTTAAGCATGATATTCACTTTAAGCTTACGCATTTCTCTTACGAGTGCTGATATAACATCTGATGAATGATCAGACTCTGGAAAGCATCTGTTTCCTCTTTCTATCTTGAACTTAAGTCCCAGTTCATCAAAAAAGCCCATAACATCATAGTTGGAAAAGCCCTTGAATGCGCTGTACATAAACTTGGGATTGGTTACAACACTCTGTCTTATATCTTCTTCATCACCGGCATTGGTAAAGTTACATCTGCCTTTACCTGTAATAAAAAGCTTCTTTCCAGGCTTTTCGTTTTTTTCCATAAGTGTAACAGTATGCCCATTTCTGGCTGCTATTATAGCAGCCATCATGCCGGCAGCACCACCACCTATTATTATTACACTGCTCATATATATCCTTTCTTTTTAAGGAAATCATGCCTATTCATTTTCATTCTGAACAAGAAGCTCCTTGAAATATGGAAGTTCCAAAGCCCAGTCACAAAATGTATGCCATTCAGCAAGCTTATGATTTCTTCTTGAATAATACATACCCGCAAGATTCTCATAATTAAATGTACATGTTCTCATCTGGTTATAGCTTTCTGGCAATAGCTGAATCATACTGTACCATAGATTCTTATCCTTTGTTTCTACAAACTCCTGACGTATTGTTTCAAGAAAATCTATATTTTTCTGCATCATATCAAGTGCTGCCTCTGTACAATGGTCAACACTGAAATCACTCATTTCAAATGGCTTGCTGTGAATTTTGTGCATTGTACTTGTTGAGTTGGCAACTGTTCCAACCTTATATGTGTCATATTCTTTCCACCAGTATATTGGTGCTGTTATATCTACCGTTACAAATATCTGTCTAATGAACTTTCTATGGTCTGAACCCGCCTTGCATAGTCTTTTTGCAAGATCTAAGTCATTAGGGCCAAATGTAAATACACCATTCTCTGTTTTGCTGTCCATTCTTGCCCAGCTGTTAAGAGGGTTTCTTGCACCTCTCATAGCATTTTCGAAATTCATGACTTCATATCTTTCTAACTTAATCATCTAAACATACTCCATTATTCCGCTATGTCATTATGCTGGTCACCCCAAAACATTATGTCATAGCAGAATTTCTTTTATTTTATTATGATGACAGGGACTAATGAATTCCATCCCCGGATGCTGCCTACGAGGTATTCTCTCTTTATTATTTTTTCCTCCAGCACTACTCATTACTTATGACCATCCTGTATAGTGACTAGATTACAGAAGGTTCTTTCTAAGCTCTGCTCCGTCCTTAGCACTAAGATATGCAGGTGCAATATCAAATACTGTCTTGCAGCCGCTCTGACCTTCCTTATAAAGACGATAAGCTGCTCTTGCATATGCTACGATAACGCAGGATGTGAATTCCGGGTTAGAATCAAGCTTTAAGCTGTATTCTATAACGTGGCTGTTTTCATTATTCCAGCCTGTCTTTCCTGTGCGGATAACGAAACCTCCGTGTGGAATTCCACTGTGGTTTTTCTTTAATTCTTCTTCACTGATAAAATGAACTGTTGTATCATAATCAGCAAAGTAATTAGGCATGTTCTTGATTGTTTCCTCAACCTTTGCAGCATCAGCACCTTCCTCTAATACTACAAAACATTCTCTTGTATGTTTCTGTCTTGTTGTAAGATCTGGATTCTCACCGTTTCTTACTGCCTCTAGAGCTGCCTCTACAGGAATCGTGTACTGCTTGCCATCCTTAACGCCTTCAACACGGCGGATAGCATCTGAATGTCCCTGACTTACACCCTTGCCCCAGAATGTATAATCCTTGCCATCTGGTAATATAGCATTGGCATACATACGGTTCAAAGAGAACATTCCTGGATCCCAGCCTACTGATATAATTCCGATATGTCCGCTCTTCTTAGCAGCGGCATCAACATTGTCAAAATGTTCTGGAATTCTTGCATGTGTATCAAAGCTGTCAACGACATTAAACATCTCTGCAAACCTTGGTGTCTGAACTGGTAAATCTGTTGCACTTCCACCGCAAAGAATCATTACATCAATCTTATCCTTCCACTGCTCTATATCTTCTACTGAGCAAACTACAGCTTCCTTAGTTAATATAGAAACGCTTTCTGGTGAACGTCTCGTAAATACTGCTGCTAACTCCATATCCGGATTCTGCTTAATAGCGCACTCCACACCTCTGCCTAAGTTACCATATCCAATAATACCTATTCTCATATCATTCCTCCATTTTATATATTCTAACTATGCATTTTATCTAATTAGTGCACGTAAACACTTATCTAATATTACTTTTTGATAGCTCATATGTCAACTGTCATTTTAATGTAAACTTAATATCATATGTGTTCTCCTAATCTTCTTTACTACATCAAAAATGAGATGATTACTATATATTATACAATACATAATAATCATCTCATAATTATTTATCAATATTAAAACCAGTTATGCTATTAAACTGGATATGCCTTATTAGCTGTATCAGCCTTAGCTGGGTCAACCTTCTTCTGCTGTGCTTCTCTATACTTGAAGAACTCTGTAGCAACTGCTGGGAATAATGCATATGAAAGCACATCCTCATCCTGCTGCTTGTACTGCTGTACAACTGGGTCATTCTTGAACTTCTCAAGCTGTGGCTCAATAAGGTCTGCTGGACGGCATGTGATAGGTGTAGCATCACCTATAGCCTTCTTCTGTACTTCTGGGTTAAATGGCTTGATTGTCTGTCCGAATTCACCCATAAGAACCTTCTTAGATTCCTTAGTAATCATCTTATAACGCTCGCCCTGTAATACATTAAGAACAGCCTGTGTACCAACAATCTGTGATGATGGTGTAACAAGAGGTGGTTCACCAAAGTCCTTACGAACCTTAGGAATTTCCTCAAGGACTGCCTGATACTTATCTTCTGCACCAGCTTCCTTAAGCTGTGATACAAGGTTAGAAAGCATACCACCAGGTACCTGATATAATAATGTCTTGATATTAACGCCAAGAACCTTAGTATTCATAAGACCTGACTTTAACGCTTCTTCTCTCATTGGCTGGAAGTAAGCAGCTATCTCTGCAAGAAGGTTCTGGTCAAGACCTGTATCGTACTCTGTACCCTTAAATGCCTCTACCATAACTTCTGTAGCTGGCTGTGATGTTCCCATTGAGAATGGTGACATAGCTGTATCTATGATATCTGCACCAGCTTCAACTGCCTTCATATATGTCATTGAAGCAACACCAGATGTATAATGTGTATGCATCTGGATAGGAAGTGAAGAACCATCCTTTAATGCCTGTACAAGCTCTGTAGCCTTAGCAGGAACAAGTAAACCTGCCATATCCTTGATACAGATAGAATCTGCACCCATATCCTCAATTCTCTTAGCTGTTTCTTTCCAGTAATCAAGAGTATATGCATCACCAAGTGTATAGCAAAGTGCTATCTGTGCGTGAGCATTAGGATTTTCCTTCTTAACAAGCTTAACTGCCTCAACTGATGACTTAAGATTTCTTAAATCATTGAAACAGTCAAATATTCTGATTATATCAATACCATTAGCAATAGACTTCTGCACGAAATATTCTACAACGTCATCTGCATAATGATTGTATCCGAGGATATTCTGTCCTCTGAATAACATCTGTAACTTTGTATTCTTAAAACCATCTCTTAACTTACGAAGTCTTTCCCAAGGATCTTCCTTAAGGAAACGAAGTGATGCATCAAATGTAGCACCGCCCCAGCACTCAACTGAATGATAACCAACCTTATCCATCTTGTCTATGATTGGAAGCATCTGCTCAGTTGTCATTCTAGTAGCAATAAGTGACTGATGAGCATCTCTTAATACAGTTTCAGTTATCTTTAATGGTTTCTTAACCTGATCTGCCATCTTAAACTCCTCCTATATATTTCTATATATAAAGTAATAAATTGATTATGAGAGGGTCTTAGCCCTCAAAATCTGCAACATTATAGAAGTTGCAATTGCAACTTCTAATGAATTTAGAAGGTCTTAGTCTGCGTATTTTGCAGACTTAGAGCTTCTTAATTCAATTTACATGACACCAAACATCGCCATAAATGTACCCGCTGCAACCGCTGTACCAATAACTCCGGCAACATTAGGTCCCATAGCATGCATCAGAAGGAAGTTAGAAGGATCTGCCTCAGTACCAACCTTCTGCGAAACTCTGGCTGCCATAGGAACCGCAGATACACCTGCTGAACCGATTAGTGGATTAACCTTACCATGTGTAGCTTTACACATAATCTTACCAAATACAACACCAGCTGCTGTACCAAAGCAGAAAGCAATAAGACCAAGTGCAACAATCTTTAAAGTATCAAGATTAAGGAATGCTTCTGCACTTGTTGTAGCGCCTACTGATGTACCAAGTATAATAACTACGATATACATAAGTGCATTAGAGGCTGTTTCTGTAAGCTGCTTAACAACACCTGATTCTCTGAATAAGTTACCAAGCATAAGCATACCTACAAGTGGTGCTGTTGTTGGAAGAATAAGTACAACAACTATTGTAACTACAATAGGGAAAAGAATCTTTTCAAGCTTAGATACAGGTCTTAACTGTTCCATCTTGACTTCTCTTTCTTTCTTAGTAGTTAATAACTTCATGATAGGTGGCTGTATAATAGGTACTAAAGACATATATGAATATGCTGCAACCGCAATAGGTCCCATATACTTAGTCTGACCAAGCTTACCTGCAAGGAAGATTGATGTAGGACCATCAGCTCCACCGATAATAGATATAGCTGCGGCTGCCTTATCTGGGAATCCCATAAATATAGCCATTATATATGCTGCGAATATACCGAACTGTGCAGCAGCTCCTAAAAGGAAGCTCTTAGGGTTGGCAATAAGAGGACCGAAGTCTGTCATTGCACCAACTCCAAGGAAAATAAGTGATGGAAGAATACTCCATTCATCTAATAAATAAAAGTAATGTAATAAACCACCTACTCCGTTACTTGAATCTTCAATAGATAACATTATATCAGGGAAAAGATTAACAAGTAACATACCAAAAGAAATAGGTACTAAAAGCAGAGGTTCATATTCTTTTTTAATCGCTAAATACATGAAAAACAGTGCAACCAGAACCATCAGATAGTTACCCCATGTGAGGTTAAAGAATGCTGTCTGGTGTACGAGGTTTCCCAATGTTGATAAAATATATTCCATTTTTTACCTCCGTATATTATTTCTACACTTCTAGATTGATATATATATCAATTAGTTCATAGAAACTAATACTTTACCTGACTCTACAGAATCACCAGCTGCACATTCAACTGTTGCAACTGTACCATCCTGTGGTGCACAAATTTCATTTTCCATCTTCATAGCTTCAAGGACAACTAATACGTCACCCTTCTTTACAGCTGCGCCTGCTGCTGCGTTAACCTTAAGAATCTTGCCCGGCATAGGTGCATTAACCTTAACTGCACCCTGTGCGCCTGCTGGTGCTGCTGCTTTTGGTGCAGCCTTTGGAGCTGCTTTAGGTGCTGCTGCCTTTGCTGCTGGTGCACCATTTCCTGTTCCTTCTTCTACAGTAACATCATATACATTACCATTAACTGTTATTGTATAATTCTTCATAATTATTTCCTCCTGCTATTAACCTTTCTGATTGAACGAACAACAAGTCCGTCTGTAGATGTATTCTCTGATGCTGCAATAGCTGCTGTTATAACTGCAACAAGTTCAAGATCATCAACATCTTCATCCTGTTCTTCATTAGAAACAATCTGTGCTATTGCATTATTAACCCCCTGGGCATCTGCTGATGCATCATTCTTAGCTTTATTCTTATTCTCCCAAACACTTATATACTTGAATAAGCCGATTATGAATGAAATAAATATAAGCACGATAAATACTGTACCCATACCTATAATTGTGTTCATAACTGCCTTATACATTTTCTGTCCTGTTGTATATGATGGATTGATAGCACCATTTTCAAGTGAGAAATCATCATTTATAACAAATTCAAAAGATACTTTATCATTCTTCTCATAAGCTGTATCGACTGTTATAGTACATAACTTACCAGTATCCTTGTTAAGTGCTATATTGATAGTTCCAATACTCTTAAGTGCACCAAGTTCTCCTCTTGTACTATTCCAGCTGTTATAAAAGCCAATAGTCTTTGCTGTAAGACCTTCCTGATCCACAATATACTGCTTGCCATTAACCAATGCAAGTGGTAATGCTGACTCTGCATCAGATGTTATCTTAGCTGAATCATTCTGGTCAAGATATGTAATCATATCAGTTGTCCAGTCTTCCAAATATGACTGATACACCTGGATAATCATATTCTTACGTTCTAACTTTGCACTTGTTGTTGATATAGTACCATTAGATGAATCGCAGGCTGTCATGCAGAATACACATACAAGCAGTGAAAATAACACTAAGAACTTTTTGATATTAACTTTCTTCATATTATCACCTCTTTATTATACTGTACCATGCTTCTTATCTGCACGAACCTCTCTTTTATCAAACAACATTTCAAATGCTGCTACAACATACTTTCTTGTGTCTTCAGGATTAATAATAGTATCAACATAGCCTCTTGCTGCTGCCTGGTCAACACTTGACTGTAAAGCTGCATATTCTGCTGCCTTTTCGTTAATAGTTGATGTAACATCCTTAGAAGCTGCGATATCATCAGCGTACATAATCTTAGCTGCCAATGAAGCATCCATCATACCAATGCTAGCCTGTGGCCATGCATATACCATATCTGCACCTATTGATTTTGAATTCATAGCTACATAAGCACTACCATAAGCTTCACCTGTAATAATATTAACCTTAGGTACATCTGCATTAGAAAATGCATATACAAGCTTAGCTGCTGCTTTAGCTATTGTTCTTTCTGACTTAACTGTAGCTTCAAAGCCCTTAACATTAGTAAGTGTAAGAACTGGTATTTCAAATGCATTACAGAATGTAACAAACTCAGCTGCCTTATAAGCACCTGCTGTTGTAAGTACTGGTGCGAATTCTTCTGCCTTTTCACCATTCTCATCATAAAGAGCTGTTCTGTTAGCTACTGCACCAACTGTAACGCCATCAACAAGAATGAATCCTGTAACCATCTCTTTAGCATATTCTGCCTTAGCTTCAACAAATACACCATCATCTGAAATATCTGTAAGTGCAAGTGCAGAATCAGCTATTTCTGCTTCCATATCCTGGCATACTCTGTTAAGATCATCCTGATTATCAGTACATACTGTACCCTCAGCATTATTAGATGGAAGCATAGATACAAGTTGTCTTACTCCGTTAGCGATAGTTTCTTCATCTCCAACAAAATCAACAACACCTGCTTCTGCCATAAACTTAGCACTTGATGTATCAAGCTTTGACTCATAATTGCCATCTAATGCATTAGGACTGTTAACGAATAACTTAGCCTTTTTTTCTTCAACAAATACGAAATCTGAAAGTTCTGCAAGAACGGCAAGACCTCCACCACATTCGCCATAAACAGCTGTAATCTGTGGAATAATTCCTGAAGCAAGTGACATATTCTTATAGATTTCACCAAAACCATTAAGTGCATCTGTTGCTTCCTGAAGTCTTAAACCTGCGCAGTCAATCAGACCTACCACAGGAGCTCCCATTTTCATTGCCTTCTCATAAAGGCTGGCAATCTTCTTAGCATGCATTTCACCGATAGTTCCGCCTAAAACAGAAGCATCCTGGCTATATACATACACGAGATTTCCATTAACCACTCCATAACCTGTTATTACACCATCAGATGGAGCTTTCTTTTCCTGCATGTTAAAATCTGTAGCTCTGGCTGTAACTCTGGCTCCGATTTCAACAAAACTGCTGTCATCAAGAATAGCTTCGATTCTTGATAAAGCCTGTGTAGTATTACTCATTATCGAGACCTCCTCTTTAATATACATTGCTTAGTGCAAACAACTATTGTTTATTTTATAACAATCAACCATTTATTTCAAGTAAATATTTGTATCATTCCTAGTGATTTTTAATGTTTTTTTTAGATTTTTCATTAATTTTGCACAGTTTTAATCTGTCGTTTCAAATATAGCAGCCAACCCCTTATGGATTATTATAGAAGCCTCATCATTTTCAATCTCATTGCTCTGACATATACTAAGTCCCTGCTTTAAAATGTATTTGTTAAGGCAATATTTAAAACCTTCAAGTGTTATAACAACCTCTTCACTCATCGGAACAATAGAAACATATTTTCCATACTGTTCCTTTTTCTTTATTAAGTGCATGCCAGTGTCATTATTTACAAGATATATACAATTATATTTATCAACTATGTGGCAGTTCACTCCTGAGTCCAGTGCAGCTTTCATATTTCCGATATTAGTCATTGTATGATCCATCCTTGTTCCTATCGCACCAAGTATATATATATCAGAAGCCCCCTTTTGTACAGCCGTCATTATTGCAAGATGAGTATCAGTATAATCCTTTTCACATGGATATACTTCAAAATCAACCTTTTTTTTATATCTTTCAAGCACACGTTCATCGACCGAATCATAATCACCTAGTAAAAAGTCAATATCAAGTCCAAGTCTGTCAGCATACATAAGACCTCTGTCTGCCGCTATACAATAGTCGAATTTTTTATCTGCAAGCCATTCTTTTGCCCATTGGATATCTACATAACCACCTGTTAATATCAAAACCTTATTCATATCCGTCATCTTAAGCCTTCCTTATTCTTTGTTTTCTCTTTATTATTTTGCTTTGAAATATTTTTCATATTTCATTTATGTTCTTTAATTTTTCACATTTATATTCTATAATAAATCAAACATGTAGTAAAACATTTTATACTTTACTAAACAACTAAACAAGGAGGACATTATGAGTGAACATAACATTCATTCTGATGATGAGATTGAATTAAACAAAGAGACTGCGGGTATTGATGACAGTGTAACAAGCATTAACGAACTTGGAAGCAACGAAGCAGAAGGAAATGAACTTCTTATGCACTCTGCCAATCTTTACGAAAGCACTGAGGACAAATACAAAGACAACTTATCATCAGCCATTACATTTTTCGTATGTGGTGCAGCCGGTATAATAATACTTATACTTAACGATATTGGTATTCTTAAACTAGTTGTAAAGGGAAGCTCCAACTTCATACTTATCAATATTGTTCTGGGATTACTTTTTATTGGCTTTATAGCTATTGGCTTCTGGTCTTTAAAGTATTCTAAAAATATCAAGAGTAAGGCTGCTATTGAAAGCAGGGATACTGATACTATCTTAGCATGGCTTAAGGATAACGTAAGCAAGGATGATATAGAAGCTTCTTATCTTGACGACATTCCTGAGGAAATGAAATATTTCAACAGAAGCGACTATATCAAAAAGGCTATCAGTAAAAACTTTCCTGATACAAGCGATGATCTCTTAGATACAATTGCAGACAAATATATTGACAACTTATTTAACGAATAAATAATAAGCGGGAACACATGTATAAGATATGTGTTCCCGCTTAACTTTATTTACAATCAGTTTAAAGTTTTAATATATTATTACTTATTAGAAAGATATTCATCAATACCCTTTGCAGCTGCTTTACCAGCACCCATAGCAAGAATAACTGTCGCTGCACCTGTAACAGCATCTCCACCAGCATATACTGCTTCCTTTGATGTCTGTCCATTATCTTCTTCTGCAACAATACACTTTCTCTTATTAATATCAAGCCCTTTAGTTGTTGATGAAATAAGTGGGTTAGGTGATGTACCAAGTGACATGATAACTGCATCAAGCTCCATAACGAACTCAGAACCTGGTATCTCAACAGGCTTTCTTCTGCCTGAGGCATCTGGTTCACCAAGTTCCATCTTTACGCACTTAATTCCTGTAACATTGCCCTTCTCATCTGTGAGAACTTCTGTTGGGTTAGTAAGAAGGTCAAATATAATACCTTCTTCTTTAGCATGATGTACTTCCTCAGCTCTTGCTGGAAGTTCTTCCTCACTTCTTCTGTATACAATATGTACCTCTGCTCCAAGTCTTAAAGCTGTTCTTGCAGCATCCATAGCAACATTACCGCCACCTACAACTGCAACTTTCTTAAACTTCGCAATAGGTGTATCATAATCATCCCTAAATGCCTTCATAAGATTGCTTCTTGTAAGATACTCATTAGCTGAGAATACTTCGTTAGCATTTTCACCTGGAATACCCATAAATCTAGGAAGACCTGCTCCTGAACCAATAAATACTGCATCGAAACCTTCTTCGTTAAGAAGCTGGTCTATAGTCATTGATTTACCTATAACTACGTTAGTTTCTATCTTAACACCAAGCTTTTTAACATTTTCAACTTCTGATGCAACTACTGTCTTCTTTGGAAGACGGAACTCAGGAATACCATATACTAATACTCCGCCAGGTTCATGAAGTGCTTCAAATATAGTTACTTCATATCCCATCTTTGCAAGATCTCCTGCGCATGTAAGTCCTGAAGGACCAGAACCTATTACAGCTACCTTCTTGCCTTTCTTTTCTGTTGGCATCTCAGGTGCAACATTGTTTTCTCTAGCCCAGTCAGCTACAAATCTTTCAAGCTTTCCAATAGATACAGCCTCACCCTTAATACCTCTTACGCACTGTCCTTCACACTGTGTTTCCTGTGGACATACACGGCCACATACAGCTGGAAGTGCTGAAGACTTTCCAATAACCTTATATGCTTCTGCAAAATTACCTTCTTTTACATTATGAATGAACTCAGGTATGTTTATTGATACTGGACATCCCTGAACACATCTTGCATTCTTACAATTAAGACAACGAGTTGCCTCTTCCTGTGCCTCTTCTGCATTATATCCGAGGCAAACCTCATCAAAATTCTTATTTCTTACATCTGGAGCCTGTTCCCTTACAGGAACCTTTTTCATAACATCCATTATATATACCTCTTTTCCATCGATTAATCGTCACTGTTCACAAGTATATAAGCAAACAGTAACCATGCTTCTTAATGAATACCAACAATTAATTACAGTTTCCACATCCACCATGATGAGTTTCACCCTCAAGAGCAGCAAGCATAGCTCTGCCCTCTTCTGTTTTATATGTCTGCTGACGTTTCATAGCCTGATCAAAATCTACAAGATGTCCATCAAACTCTGGTCCATCAACACAAGCGAACTTAATCTCATCACCAACCTGAAGTCTGCATGCTCCACACATTCCAGTTCCATCAACCATAATAGGATTCATACTTACAACTGTAGGAATACCCAGTTCCTTAGTTAACAGACAGACAAACTTCATCATAATCAATGGTCCGATAGCTATACACTTATCATACTTCTTACCCTGTGCATAAAGGTCTTTAAGTACATCTGTACCCATACCTTTTCTTACATAGCTTCCATCATCTGTTGTTATATAGAGATTGCCGGCAACAGCCTTCATCTCATCTTCAAGCAGAATAAGATCTTTATTCTTAGCACCAACAATAACATCTGCATCAACTCCATGCTCATGAAGCCACTTAACCTGTGGATAAACTGGAGCTGTTCCAACACCACCTGCTATGAATACTATCTTCTGCTTCTTTAATTCTTCAATATCCTCATGGATTAATTCTGAAGGGCATCCTAAAGGTCCTACAAAATCACTGAATGCATCTCCTGCCTTAAGATGTGACATCTTTTCTGTTGATGCTCCGACTATCTGGAATACAATAGTAATTGTTCCAGCCTCTCTGTCATAATCACAGATTGTAAGAGGAATTCTTTCCCCTTTTTCATCCATTTTAACAATAATGAACTGGCCAGGTTCACAGTGTTTAGCAACTCTTGGTGCTTCAACATCCATAAGAAAAATCTTTTCTGCTAATTTTTCAGCCTTAAGAATCTTGTACATTATAATACCCCTTTCAGTGTTATATTATATCTGAAGTGCTGATCACACATCAAAACCTATTTATAGCTATTAGTCCTCTTACGTTTTACGTTATTTAAATGTTAATATTCAGAAGAACTGTAAGAGCCGTTTGAATTAGTTACTTTGTAACATGTTCCATTCTTGATTCCTATTCCATAATACCCTTCAGTAGATGTCTTTGATTTATCTGTAACATCAAACCTTACGATATACATCTCAACCGAATTGACTGTTGCTTTTGGCTGATATACAAAAGTCACCTTTCTGCCATCACTGGTCGTATTACCATCTGACTTAAGTACACCATCCGCAATAAGTCTGTTTTTTAATATTTCAAGGCATTCATTATAAGAAAATGTTTTTGCCTTATTTATCACATAATTTCTTTTGACTACTGAACTCGCCTGATTATGTGAATCTATTATTATAACTGATATTACATTGTTACCTTCAGGAATATCAAAGGGTTCTGTATACTCTTCCGAGCCTGCTGTTGGTGTCGAGCCATCCAGTGTGTAATATGCTTTACTTCCAACTGGGATATTGCTTATAGTCACCTGCTGTCCCTCTGCATATGTTCCAGATTCCGGACTAACCGTTGGTGTTGATGGCTTCTTGTAGTCAACAACATACTGAAGCTCAACAACATCACTATATACTCCTATTGAATTAACAGCTACTGCTTTGATAGTAGTTGTTCCATTCTTAATCTCAATGGTATCACCATTATATTTTGTACTTTTTTCAGTTGGCTCAGATTTATCCTGCGTATAATATATTGTTGAAGAAGAGCTTTCTGTAAATTGCAGCTTAACCTCATCATCATAAGTTCCTGCTTCAACCGATGGTTTAGGATTCTCAACAACATAATCCGAAAGATACTTATAACCTTCTTTGTTTTTATACGACTTTATCAGTGTATTAAGTGCATTGCCATCCTTTTTTTGTTCATATATAGATGCAAGCTCCTGTATTGACTTCTGATTATTCTCATCATAAGACAGAATATCTTTAAGTGTTTCTATCTGCTTATCTGTATTATTCTCTTCTTTATAGCACTCATATAATGTATACTTAAGATCTGTGTTTTTCTTACCTTCATTAAGCTTAGCTGCCTTTGAAAGATACTTCACAGCCGAATCATAATCATTATTCTTATAGCTTTCCATACCTTTTTCATAATTATATTTATATGATTCTTTACTTCTGTTATGAATAACTACACCGGTAATAATACCTATAAGTACCAGAAGTGCCGCTATACCGCATGAAACTCCTATTATGATTTTCTTCTTTTTATCATCACTGGCAGTTCCACCAGCCACATGTTTATCTGAATCAGCATGCTTATCTGAATCAATATCAGAACTAACATCTGAATTAACATCTAAATCAACATCCAAATTAACACCAGAATCTGAATTCTTAACCGGGATATTTCTAATATTATCTCTCACTTCATCAACGTTATATACACCTGTTTTCTGAACATCATCATCAGATTTCGTGAGCATATCTGTTGTAACTTTAGGTATAACCTTAGTCTTACCCATCTCAATGTCTGTATCTTGTGAATCTTTTGCAGCTGTGTTTTCTGCAGATGACTCTTTCTGATTATCAACAAATGCTTTAGCGACACTGGTTTCTTCTTCTACAAGTCTTTCCAATGATTTCACTAACTCATCATCCAATTCATCTTTATTATCAATTCCCATATAGACATTCCCATCCTTTATATTTTAACGTATAAATTCTAACATATTGATATTCAATAATCAATAAATTAAAAAACTAAACTTGCAAAGTTTTGCAGCCCTTTATTTTGTTTTACATCATTTTATTTTCTTTATTTTTATTGTTTTTATTATTCTTTCATAAATTGTACATACTTTGCACACAAATATTGAATATACTAATAATCAGATAGTAAGTTAATTCTTTCTATCTCCCCCTCATATTAAAATAAAGAACAGCTGTCAGCTTATTGGTTGGCAGCTGTTTCTTTATTTTAATAATATGATGTCATGAGCAAAAGTAAATTCTGCCACTCACTGATGTTACCGGATTGCTTGGCAATAAAGCTATCATGACACATCAGTTATATCAGTTATATATAACAGCTATCTATAAAAAAAGCAGCAGCCATATTTATCATAGCTGCTGCTTTTTGTTTATTTATTATCTTATATTAGTAACTGTAACCACACAACTTAAAGTCTTATTATTAACTGTAGCTGTAACAGTTGTTGTACCTGCTCTTCTACCTATAACTTCTCCAGAAGAAGATACTGTACACACTCTTGGATTACTGCTTCTCCATGTGATTTTATCTTCTGTACCTATAACATCAAGATTATATCTGTCATACTGTTCAATTCTTATATTAGATGTACTCATTGCAAGTGAATGGACTGTACAAGAAGCCTCAACACCGCTGTTATTACTTATTACAAACACGTCTGCTGTACCAGGTCCAACTGTAGTTATGACTCCATCCTGATCAACCTGAACAATTCCTGTATCTGTCGAATACCACTCATATGAATCATTATTAACAACTGGTCTGACTATAACTGATAGCTGTCTTGCTCTTCCTGTTAACATGTATATTTCCTTAGAGTTAATCCTGAGTGATGATATATTAACAACTGGTGTTACATATACCCAGCATGTTCCTGTAATATTGTTACCATCCTGTGATGTAGCTGTTACCTTACACTTACCAGTGCCAACTGCAAATATCTCTCCTGATTCATCTACCACTGCTACAGATTCATTAGATGATTTCCATGTTACATCTTTAATCGTAGCTTCATCAGGTGTAATCACCGCTGTCGCCCTTACTGAATCACCAATAAGAAGTCTTACTGTATCTGGTTCAACATATAAACCTGTTACAGGATTAATAACCCTTACTATGCAGGAAGCACTTACTCCACTTCCATCAACCGCTGTAGCTGTAATAACTGCACTGCCAACGCCATTGGCACTTATATTGCCTTCCTGGTCAACATAACATACATCATTATTTGATGATGACCATGTTAAATTTTTGTTTGTTGCTGTATCTGAACCAACCTTAGCTATAAGAGTTCCTGTTGCACCAATGTTCATCAGCTTATCAGTTTCACTAAGTTCAATAGTTGAAACATATTCTTTAACATCTATAGTACATGCCGCTGTAAGCTTATTGACCTCTGTAGTGACCTCTATAACACATGAACCACCCTTAAGAGCTGTAACAACACCATTCTCATCTACCGATGCAACCTCAGGGTCACTTGACATATAAGTTACGTTCTTATTCTCAGCATCATATGGTTCAACAGTAGGAATAATTGCATATTTAGCTCCAACCCACAGCTGCTGATAATCAGAATTAAGCTTAATACCTGTTACAGGCTGTGTTACTGTAACAACACAGAATGCTGTAAGTCCGGTATCTACATTAGTTGCGATAATAGATGTTGTACCTGCTCCTACTGCAGTAACCTTACCATCACTTTCAACCTTACATACCTTCTCATCACGGCTTTCCCATGTAACTATCTTGTTATCTGCATTCTCAGGAAGACAAGTTGCATTCAGCCAGAATACCTGTCCCTGTCTTACTGTTATATCTGTTGTATTAAGAACCACCTGAGTTACCGGCTGTTTAACATATATGTTACACATCGCTGTAAAGTTACCATCAAGTGATTTACAAAGAATAGTACAGCTTCCTGTTCCAACTGCCTCAACAAGACCATTAGAGTCAACTATACATACATTCGTATTGGAAGATTCCCATAAAACTGTTCTATCTGATGCTGTTACTGGTAACACCTCAGCAGTTATTCTTAATCTTCCACCTATACTCATTATTTCATCAGTATAATCAAGCTTTATAGTTTCTACCGGTATATTAATAATAAAATTACAGGTTGCTATAAATGCACCATCAGTTGTCTTACATACAATAGTACAATATCCTGGCTTTACAAACTTAACAAGACCATTATCATCTACTGTTGCAACAGATGTATCAGAAGATGTCCATGTGACATTTCTGTTAACGCCTTCACCTGATGGCAATATAGTTGCTACAAGCTGATACTGTCCGAGTGCCATGGATGCCCTGACTGTTGTTTCATTAAGCTGGATTCCAGTAACCGGTTCTCTTACATATACTTCACAGGTTGCTACTTTAAGCCCATCTTCTGAAATAACTGTGATAGTTGTAGAGCCACCCGATATACCATTTATGGTAGCTGTATAGCTATCACCTTCAACAGTTGCTATATCTGGATTAGATGAAGACCATAATACCTTGTTGTTAGTTGGTCCTGCCGGATTAAATATAACCTGTACAGTTTCAGATGAGCCTCTGTCTATCTGCACACTTGATGGGTTAATACTAATCTCTCCAACAGGTGTTGTTATATATACAACACAAGTAGCCTTCTTTATAACACCATTAATATTCTGCGAAACTGTAACATGTGCAATACCTGGTGCCACACCCTTTATATCAAATGACTTACCATCATCAGACTGTTTAACTTCAATAAGTGTATCTGTAGGAACTACCCCGGCAGCATCTGGCTGGTTAGTAACCGTATATGTAATATCTTTTTTATCTGGTGAATTAGTAACAAGTGCTTCAAGAGTCTTCGTTTCTCCTATGTTAACGCTCATTGATGTAAGGCTTATTCCAAAACCATCTATAACTGTAATATCATATGTGATCTGGTTTTTCTGCTTATATACAGTAGATAACTCATCTTCTACTCTTTGTGCAATTATAGTTGCATGCCCTGCACCTGTAGCAGTAACAAGTCCTGTTGTCTGATCTACCTGTACAACACTGTTATCTGTTGTTGACCATGTTATTTCAGTTGGATTAGCTGTTGTTTTTAACTGAATCGTATCACCAACATTCATATTGCTCACATCTTTACCAAGCTTTTTAAATGGAACGATAACATTAACCTCATCATGGTTAGCCCATGTCATGTTTCCGTTCATATCAAGTGCACCTACACCTGCGTAAGCCTTTGCAACACCTGCATATATTCCTTTAACGCTGCCATCTTTTTTATATGTCATTATATCTGTATTATCCGAAATATATGTAACACCAGAAGTAGCTGGATATTTTACATTTGATGGTATCTGCTCATCTGTAAACTCTTCAAAATCCTTAGTTGATAAGACAAAATACTTTGTGCCATCTGCAAGCTTCTGCACTGAATTTCCCTGTTCGTTTGCTTTGCCTTCTGTATATTCAACCTTTGAAACAATAGAATATTTTGCTGTAAGCTGCGAAATACCATCTCCATCTGCTGTTCTTACAGTAAGATTAGTTTTTCCGCCTCCGACAATCTTAAGTGTTACCTTTGATGCATCAGATGAAACCTTTTCAACAATGCCATCCTTTAACAGATTGCCTGTCTTATCATTATCTGTTTCAACAAAAAGCTTATTAGTTTCACATGTGTTAGACGAAATCTCTATAATATCGCCCACATGATATTCATTCTTCTGCTCATCTGTAAGCTCTACTCCGTTACGTGTTGCTTTAAATTTAACACTCAATGGTACTATCACATCAACCGAATCACTTCCAAGAGCTTGCTGATATGTAATGCTTCCATCAGGACCATATATCTTCGTATAATATGTTGCAGTCAATGTTGCCTTACCTGCTTTATAAGCACGGATAAGTGGTGATTTAACACCATCAGCTGTATCTGCTGGTTTAACTCCTGCACTGTCACTTACTATAAACTTGACTACATTGGAATCTGATACAGTCCATTTAAGATTTCTCTCTGTAGGCTTGTAGTTATCAGGCGAATCCTGTCCAACTATGTTGTTTTCATCTCTTCCTGTCATATCTGCTACAACATCATTGCTATCCTCTCCTGGATTAAGAATGGTCTTATAGCTTTTTACTGTAACCGTTACGCTCGAATCAGCATTTGCAAATACCATATATCCGCTGAATGCCCCTAAAACTACAAGTACTGATAACAATATCTTCCACTGTACCCTAAGCCTTCTAAATTTTTTAATACCACTCATATGTATGCCTCATTTCATTAATATATAATATATCATAATTATTTACGCATTATAGTTTTATTTAATTCTACATTATTTTCCAAAAATTATCAACAAGTATATCGTCATATTCCAGCAAAATTTCAGTAGATTTTCTTTATTTTTATATATTTTTTCAATATAATGATATAAGTGTCAAAAATATAAAAAGACTTTTTTACTTGAGACACGCTAAACACCGAATAAAAAGGAGTATTAATATGATCTCTGTAAGTATGTGTATGATTGTTAAAAACGAACAGTCTATATTAAAAAGATGTCTTGACTCATATGCCGGCATTTACGATGAGCTGATTATTGTAGATACCGGCTCAACGGACAACACTAAAGAAATCGCAGCACAATACACTGATAAGGTATATGACTTTGCATGGTGTGATGATTTTGCTGCAGCAAGAAATTTTGCTTTTTCAAAAGCCAGCTGTGAATATATATTAAGCGTTGATGCAGATGAAGAGCTGGATTTTCATAATAACACTGCCCTACGCAGCCTCAAAGAAGCTATTCTGCCTGAAATTGACATTGTACAGATGTACTACGTTAACGAATCGGATTTCAATTCTGTATACAATGTCCACAAAGAATTGCGTCCAAAGCTTTTCAGACGAATACGGACATTCAACTGGATTTCGCCTATACATGAAACCATTCGTGTAAACCCTGTAATATACGACAGCGATATTGAAATCATGCACAAACCAACGAGCGATCACAGCAAAAGGGATTTTTCCATATATTTTAAGGCACTGGACAAAGGTATTGTTTTAGAAGATTACGTTGTCACAATGCTTTGCAAGGAACTTTTTATATCAGGAGAAGCTTCTGATTTCATATCATTTAAAAATGCTTTTGAAAATGTATTTCCTTATGAAAACAGAAGTGAAAACACTTTGGAGGATATTAATTGTATACTTGCACGCATATACAATATCACAGGTGAACAGGATAAATTCTTCAAAATCGCCTTGAAGTCTGTTGCAGATAATCCTTCATCTGAAATGTGCTACACGCTTGGTCTTTATTATTTTGCCCACAAGGATTACAACGAGGCTGCCATATGGCTTTATAATGCTGCATTTGAAACAAAAAGTATTCTTGATATATCAAGCAGTGGCAAAAAGCCTCTTTATCTTCTTAGCGAATGCTATAAGCTGCTTTCAGAACAATGTGAAGATGATTATGAAAAAATACAATACATAGAAATGTCAAATGATTATAAATCACAGGCAGATAGCTGGTGTATGCCTGAATTATAAGTTTTATTGTTCTTTATTGTATTTTATTCTACAGAATATTGCATTTTTCCTTAAAACTTTGACTAAACTTATGGATTAAATCTTATTTATATGCTAAAATACATAAGTAATAAAATATTTTGGAGGTATCTAAAAAAATGAAATTAAATTTAAGACCAGCTGAAGAGTGTACATTTGACGCTGTATC
>ERZ832317.310-NODE-310-length-71955-cov-39.778108_pt1 | contig 71955 bp, 56 predicted proteins | sample MGYA00519695_ERZ832317 | MGnify/ENA primary metagenome ERZ832317 (study PRJEB31850, sample SAMEA3708726) | human gut metagenome | biome: human gut; feature: human-associated habitat; material: faeces | place: China | collected 2014 ...
TCACATAGGCAATGATCCGTTCCAGCAAATCTACATCCCGGATTTTATTCCGCTTTACGATGTCCTTGAGCTGGACAGAGTTGAATAGATCGTGAAGATATTGCTTGGACGGCGCATCCGCATATCGGAGATTTGCAAGATAGGGCATCCCTCCGGCGAGCAGGTACTTTTGGAAACACTGCTGGGTGGACGCATCAGGCGCAATCGAACGGTAAAGCTCCATGAACTCCCCAAATGAGAACGGATAGATCACAAACTCCACATAGCGTCCACCTAAATAGGTCGCAAGCTCACCGGACAGCAGCTTTGCATTGGAGCCGGTGATGTAGATGTCGCAATCCAGCGAGACACGGAGAGAGTTGATGCACTTCTCCCAGCCCTTGACCTCCTGAATCTCATCGAAAAAGAGGTAGACCTTGCCGCCGATCTCCTTGGCGCGTTTGGTGATCTCGCCGTGCAGCGCCTGAGCGGTTTGCAGGTGAGAATAGCTCATATCTTCAAAGTTGATGGAGATAAACTGCGTCGGGCTGACGCCGGACTCCGTGAGTTCCTGCTTGATCAGCTCCAACATGACCGACTTTCCGCAGCGGCGGATACCGGTCATGACTTTAATTAGTTCTGTTCCGATAAAAGGACGGATACGGCTCATATACAGTTCGCGCTTGATCATAAGGCTTTGCCCCCTTTCTGTGGCTGAACATAGTATAGCACATTTACAGCTGAATCTCAATGGCGAAATTGTAAATTTATAAGTTATATCTGATAGAACTCGAAATTCGACAAAAGAATTAAGATAAGATCGAATTTTAATGAAGCCGTAAACACTTTCGGATCCGCAGAGCTTTTTGGCAAAAGGGCTTGAAAGCAGGCATGAAAAATCAATGCTTGCCGGATTCATAAAGTATTTACCGCTTACGTATATAGATTACATCGTTCCGCGATTCACGGCATCGTGCAACCGATACACGATTCCACGTGACCTTTTGCGGTTTGGTTGGTTGTTGTCCGATTCCGTGAAGTGCAAAGACCTGTCCTGCATATAGGGCATCGAATGTATTGCTCAAAACCGCCCAAAACAAAAAATCCATGCACTACGTTCGATGCCAGCACAAGGCTAAGGCTAATTCGGAGTTGTTGAGAAGAGTGGATTTAGTCACAATATCATGCTATCACTGGAAACCTTGAATGCAAAAGGTCAAGCAGAAAATGAAACAACCATCGGCATATCCGTTGGACGGTCATGCCGATGGCTGTGTGTTTTATCAGAGCTTCCATTCGATTTTTGGGGGCGGTAGTAGTGTGTCATTTTCGCGTCTGCAATCCGATTTTCCATACACCATTTTTACACCATTTCGGCGTGGAGTAGTATGGAATTGCATGAAGTTATATAGTGGCTGTTTGTGCGGAAAACACGCTGAAATCAAGAAATATTGGTATTTATGAGGCAATATTGAGATATAGAATCAGGTGAATCGCCCTCGATACCTAATTTCATAAAGGAAATCCTCCCTTTTTATTTTCAACAAAGTATTGTATCATCCGCAGGCGCAAAGTGCAAGCACGATTCTGCGACAACATTACGGCGCACAAAAACAGGGCGGGGTCATCCCCCGCCCTGTTCGGCTCAAAACTCACTCGGTTTTCTCGCCGCCGTCCGGCGTGTCACCATCCGTCGGCTGCGTCTCCGCTTCCGGCTGCGGCGCAACAGGCGCCTCGTCCATTCTGCGGATGACCTTTGCGGGCGGCTCGATGGTGTCGTCCGGGTGGATGGGCATCTGACCGTGCTCGCAGTAGTAGCGGAAATCATCGCCCTCGATCGTCTCGTGGATGAGCAGATACTCCGCAAGGCCGGTCAGAAGATCGGCGTGCTCGCGCAGCAGCGCCTCACACTTGGCATACGCCTGATCGAAGATGTGCTTGACCTCTTCGTCGATCGTAGCGGCAGTCTCCTCGGAGTAGCTCTTCGTCGTGCCGAAATCGCGGCCGATGAAGATGCTGTGGCTCGAATCGTCAAACGAAATGGGGCCGAGCTTTTCCGACATGCCGTACTTCATGACCATGTCGCGGGCGACGTTCGTCGCCTGCTGGATATCGCCGGACGCGCCGGTGGAGATATCGTCCAGGAACAGCTGCTCGGCAATGCGGCCGCCGAGCGCGGAGACGATGCTGTCGAACATCTCGCCGCGGGAGGTAAAGTCCTCCGCGTCCTCCGCCTTGCGATACCACGTGAAGCCGCCGGCAGCGCCGCGCGGGATGATGGTGATATAGTGCACGGGATCGGAATTCTTCAGGAAGAACGACGCGATCGCGTGGCCCGACTCGTGGTACGCCGTCAGGCGGCGCGCACGCTCGGACACGATGCGGCTCTTCTTCTCCGGACCCATGACGACCTTGAGGATCGCCTCGTCGATATCCTCCTGCATGATGAAGCGGCGCTTGCTGCGCGTGGCCAGGATCGCAGCCTCGTTGAGGAGGTTTTCCAGATCCGCACCGGCAAAGCCGGCCGTGCCGCGTGCGATGCTCTTGAGATCCACATCGTCGCCCAGCGGCTTGCCGCGGGCATGGACCTTCAGGATCTCCTCGCGGCCCTTGATGTCGGGCAGGCCCATATACACGCGCCGGTCAAAGCGGCCGGGGCGCAGCAGCGCGTTGTCGAGGATGTCGGCGCGGTTGGTCGCCGCCATGACGATGACGCCCTCGTTGTTCGTAAAGCCGTCCATTTCGACGAGCAGCTGGTTGAGCGTCTGCTCGCGCTCGTCGTGGCCGCCGCCGAGACCGCTGCCGCGCTGACGGCCGACCGCGTCGATCTCATCAATGAAGATGATGGCCGGAGCGACCTTCTTGGCCTGTTCAAACAGGTCACGCACGCGCGATGCGCCGACGCCGACATAGAGCTCGACAAAGTCCGAGCCCGAGATGGACAAAAACTGCACGCCCGCCTCGCCCGCAACTGCGCGCGCCATGAGCGTCTTGCCGGTGCCCGGAGGGCCGACGAGCAGCACACCCTTGGGGATGCGCGCGCCCATCGCGGTATAGTTCTGTGGCCGCTTGAGGAAGTCCACGATCTCGGACAGCTCCTCTTTTTCCTCTTCCGCACCGGCGACATCGGCAAAGGTGACCTTCTTGAGGTTCTCCTCGCCAGTGCGCGTGTGCGCCTTGCCGAACTTGCCGACGCCCGGCGCACCGCCGCCGCCCGTCTTGTTCATGAGCAGGTACCACACACCGATGAACAGCACGATCGTGATCAGGTACGGCAGGATGGACATCCACCACGGCGCCGTCCAGCCCTTGACGTAGTCATACTCCGTCAGCACGCCGCTGGCGGTCTGCTCGTCGATGAGATCACCCAGATCCTCGCGGAACCAGTTCGGGCTCGGCAGGGTCTTTTTGATGGTGGTGTTGCCGTCGCTGTCGGCAGCATAGAGGTTGAGCGTGAGCTCATCGCCCTCAAGGCTGAACGACTTGACCTTCTCCTCCCGGAACAGAGTCTCGATCTCGGAATAGGTGTATTCCTTCTGCTCCGCCGGGGACGTCAGATAGAAAATGACGGCGAGAATGATCACGCCGATCAGCATATAGAACCCGATGCCTCTGGCACGGTTCTTGTCCGGTTTCAAATCAAATCACATCCTTTAGGAATCCGTATCGGGCTCAGTTGGAGTAGACCTCCGGCTTGAGTACGCCAATGAACGGGAGATTGCGGTATTTTTCCGCGTAGTCAAGGCCGTAGCCGACGACGAACGCATCCGGCACCTCAAAGCCGGCATACGACGCGCGGATCGGCGCTTTACGGCGCGCGGGCTTGTCCAGCAGCGTCGCAATGGTGATCGACGCGGGACGGCGGACGCTGAGATAGTCCGCAAGGTAGTGCAGCGTGACGCCGCTGTCGAGAATGTCCTCGACGAGGATGATGTCGCGCCCCTCGATGTCCTGATTCAGGTCCTTGTTGATCTTCACCGCGCCGGTGGTCGTCGTCTGGTTGCCATAGGATGACACGGCCATAAAATCGACCGAGCACGGAATGGTCACGCTGCGCATCAGGTCTGCCATAAACACAAAGCAGCCCTTGAGCACACCGACGAAAAGCGGCTCGCGGCCGTCAAAATCCTTCGAGATCTGGACACCGAGCTCCGCCGTGCGCTTCTGGATCTCCTCGGCGGACAGCAGGACCGACGCGATGTCATCTCTCATATCACTCATAGTATTCTCCCCCATATGTTTGGATCTGTTCCATCCGGATGCAGACCATGGTTTGATCCGGCACCGCCGCCCATTGCTCGGCGACACCAAAGCCGGCGATGGCCACCGGCACATCCGCTGCGCGGATGATCGGTACGCGGTCGCGCGCACTCTGCGTCAGCCCCCGCTCTGCAAGCAGGTCGCTCACGCGCTTCGTGCAGCCGCGCCCGGCCAGACGGATCCGGTCACCCGGACGCCGCGGCGTAACAAATAGTTTATCATGGATAATCGCAGATTTAAAGACAAAAGTGGTGAACGCGCTGTGAATTTCATCAAACGGCTCCGGCATCCCCACCGTGATGCGCACACCGAGCTCCGGGATCTCCGTCGTCTGACCGGGGATGAGCGCATACGTCCCGAACTTTTCCCGGGGCTGCGCGCCGAAAAAGAGCCGCCCCTGCTCGCGCGTCACACGCAGACCGGGCACGTCGGCATAGCCGAGCCCTTCCCCACCGCACAGCTGCTCGAGCGCCAGCAGATGCCGCCGCGAGAGCTCGCATCCGGCCGCCTGCTGCAGCACGCGCACACGCACCGGGCGCGGCAGCGCCAGCAGCTCTGCCGTCGGGATGCCCTGCGCGGGCGTCTGCCCAGCGAGAAACTCCGCCGCCAGGCCGCTGAGAAACCGCTCGTCCTCACGCAAAAGCGCCGCCGTATCGGCAGCGTGCTGCACGAAGGCCGCGTTCACGCTCTCGAGCGCCGGCACGGCATGGTGCCGGATGCGGTTGCGGGCGTAAGCGTCCGATGCGTTCGTGCTGTCATCCACGTGCGCAATGCCATGTGCCGTCAGATACGCCTCCGCTTCCGCGCGCGTGGTGTCCAGCATCGGGCGCAGCAGCTTGCCGCGCTGCGGCGGGATGCCGGTCAGACCGCGCAGACCGCAGCCGCGCGCGAGGTTGAGCAGCAGCGTCTCGGCGTTGTCGTCCGCCGTGTGCGCCGTTGCGATCCAATCATAGCCGTGTGCAGCCGCGCAGTCGGTCAAAAACGCATAGCGCAATTGCCGCGCAGCGCCCTCCGTGCCCATGCCGCGCACGGACGCAACGTCGCCGCGCCCGGCGTAAAATGGTACGCCCAAACGTTCACACTGTGCGCGCACGAACGCCTCGTCCCGGTCGCTCTCCGCACCGCGCAGGCCATGGTTGAAGTGCGCACAGCCGACCGTGAAGCCGCGCTGCGCCGCCAGCTCCGTCATCCGGTGCAGGAGGTACATGGAGTCCACCCCGCCGGACACGGCACACAGCACGCGCGCACCGGGCGTGATCGCATCAATAGTCATCGTCGTCGTACTTCTTCTCAATGGCCGCAAACGTCGTGTATTCGGGCAGCCACATCAGCTCGAGCGTGCCGGTCTCACCGTGGCGGTTTTTGAGGATGATTGCCTCGGCCAGGTTCGGATTTTCGCACTCTTTGTTGTAATACCCGTCGCGGTAGAGCGCGAGCACGATGTCCGCGTCCTGCTCGATGGCACCGGATTCACGCAGGTCCGAGAGCATCGGGCGCTTATTCTGACGCGCTTCATTGGCACGCGAGAGCTGCGACAGGCAGATGACCGGAACGTTGAGCTCCTTGGCCATGATCTTGAGCATACGGCTCATGTCGGAGACCGCCTGCGTGCGACTCTCGTTCGACCAGCCGTGGCCGCTGCCGGCCGACTGCATGAGCTGCAGGTAGTCGATGACGACGAGGCCGAGATTCGGGATGCGGCGGCACTGGGCGTTCATATCCGCAACGGAAAGCGACGGATTGTCGTCGATGCGGATATCCGTCGCGCTGATGGTCGTGGCCGCAGCGCCGACGCGCCGCCACTCGTCCGCCGAGAGCTTGCCGGTCAGCAGCTTCTGGCTGTCGACCAGACCCTCACCCGCGAGCAGACGGGTTGTGAGCTGCTCGCGCGCCATTTCGAGCGAGAACACCGCGACCGTCTTGCCGGACGTCTTGCCGACGTGCAGCGCGATATTGAGCGCAAGACTCGTCTTGCCCATGCCGGGACGTGCGGCGATGAGGATCAGCTCGCCCGCGTTCAGGCCGAGGATGGTCTGGTCCAGATCCGGCAGGCCGGTCGCCAGACCGGGGATGCCGCCGCCGCTGCTCGCCGCCTCGGAGAGGTTTGCATACACGCGCTGGATGACCATGCTGATCGGCTGCAGGCCGCCGACATTGCGTCCCTGCCGCAGCGCATAGATCTTGCGCTCGGCCGCCTCAAGCATGGCGTCCGCACCGCCCGATCCTTCAAAAATCATGGTGTTGATCTCATCGGCCGCTGTGTGCAGATTGCGCAGCAGCGCCTGATCACGCACGATGGCCGCGTACTTGAGCACGTTCGCCGCCGTGGGCGTGACCTGCATGACCTCCATAAGGTACTGCTGGGTCGTGTCCTTGAACACGCCGCGCACCTTCATCTGCTCGAGCACCGTGACCGCGTCTACGCTCTGCCCGTAGGAGAACATGGCGAAGATGGTGTCAAAAATGTCGCGGTTGGCCTGAATATAAAATTCGTCGGACTTGACCTTCTCGATCACATCCGGGATGCAGCTCGGGTCGATGAGCATCGCACCGATGACTGCCTGCTCCGCCGGAGCGGAATGGGGCGCCTGTCTGCCAAGCAGCTCCTCCATGACGGGTCCCTCCCTCGCCTGCGCGCGGATTATTTTTCTTCGATAACCAGCACGTGGATCGTGCCGGTGACTTCATAGCCGAGCTTGCACTTGACCTCGTACGCGCCGAAGCTCTTGATGGGCTCGGCCTGCACGATCTTCTGCTTTTCAATGCTCAGGTCAAACTGCTCGTGCAGCGCGTCACTGATCTCCTTCGAGGTGACGGAGCCGAAGAGCTTGCCGTTGCTGCCGGCCTTCGCCGCGATCTTCACCTGGATCGCACCGAGCTTCTTGGCGTTTTCCTCCGCCTCAGCCTTTTCGCGGGCGATCTGCGCGGCCTTGGCCTTCTCCTTGAGGCGGAAGGCGTTGAGATTGTCGGCCGTCGCCTCCGTTGCGAGCTTGCGCGGCAGGAGGTAGTTGCGGGCATAGCCGTCGGAAACTTCCTTGAGCTCGCCCTTTTTGCCCTGACCCTTTACGTCTGCATTCAAAATCACTTTCATAGCAAGATACTCCTTTGCTTAATTTTCCAGATTATCGTCGATCGCCGCGCGTGCCATCTGCACCGCCTGCGCGACCGACACGTCGTGCAGCTGCACGGCCGCCGACGAGCGGCTGCCGCCGCCGCCGAGCGCCTCCATGACAAGCTGCACATTCAATTCACCGATCGAGCGCGCGGAGATGAACACATCCCCGTTACCCATCGGGTAAATGACCAGTGACGCCGTGACCCCCGCGATGTTGAGCAGCTCGTCCGCAGCCTGCGCCGCGACGATGCGCTCCTGCGGCTCGGTGGGCGCGGCAATGGCGATGTCCGCGCGGTAAATGGACGCCGTCTGCAGGATCTTATAGCGTGCGACCGTGTGCTCCATATCCGTCTGCAGGAGCTTTTTCACCTCGGAGGTGTCCGCTCCGGCGCGGCGCAGGAATGCCGCCGCCTCAAACGTGCGCTCGCCGGTGCGCACGGTGAAGTCCTTTGTGTCGAGCATGATGCCCGAGAGCATGGCCTCCGCCTCCACGTGCAGGATGTCCGGCTGCTCGACCAGCTCCTCCAGAAGCTCCGCCATCAGCTCACACGCCGACGACGCATACGGCTCGTGGAAGCTCATGGTCGCGTTGGAGATATAGTTTGCCGCGCGCCGGTGGTGGTCAATGACCGCCACGCGGGTGCAGGCCTCGAGCAGGCTCGCATTTTCCACCTGATCCGGGCGGTTGGTGTCCACCACGACGAGCAGCGTGCGGCTGTCCGCGTGCAGGAACGCCTCCTGCGGCGACAGGAAGGCCTTGCTGTATTCCGGCGCGCTGAGCATCCGGTCGCGGAGCTGTCCGGCCGCCGTCTTGTTGGCATCCATGACGATGCGGCAGGGCGTGCCGAATTTGCGCGCGATGCAGCACACACCGGCGGCAGCGCCGAGCGTGTCCAGATCGGAGAATCTGTGCCCCATGACGTAGACCTTGGACGAGTCCTGAATGAGCTGACTGAGGGCGTTTGCCATGACGCGGGATTTGACCTTTGTGCGCCGCTCGACCTCGCCGCCGCGGCCGCCGAAGAACTCAAACGTGACGCGGTTTTTCACAACGGCCTGATCGCCGCCGCGCGAGAGTGCCATCTCGGTGCCGAGGATGGCAAAGTTGTAGTTTTCATCAAGGCTCTCCCCGTCGCGGCCGACGCCGACGCTGACTGTGGCGCGGATGCCGCTGGGGCTGGTCACGCTGTGGACGATATCAAGCAGGGACGCAAACTTGTTCTCACGCAGCTCGTCAAGGTGCCGCTCCTCGAACACGTACAGGTACCGGTCGCGGTCATAGCGGCGGAAGAAGCCGCCCTTGCCCTCGCACCACTGCAGGAGCTTATCCTCAATGGCGTCGCGCAGCTCGTTGCGCTTGCGGTCGGTCAGACCGCGGATGAGCTCGTCATAGTTATCAATAACGATCACGGCGATGATCGGGCGCGAGGCGTAATACTCCAGCCGGATCTTCTCATAGTCCGTCACGTCGACCCAGTAGGTGATGCCCATGTAGCTCGCGGCGTCGTCCGGGTTCGTGCGCACGAGGTTGCCGTGGATCTGGTACTTGCGCCCCTGATATTCCAGCAGCTCGGGACACTGGGTGTTTCCCTCGAGCAGCCAGCGGCCGGAAAACTCCGGGATCACGTCGGTGATGCGCATATCGACCGACGGCTTGTGCCGGCCGCAGATATCAAAAAAGTTCTGATTGGCCCAGATGACCTGAGAGTCCGCCGGGCGAAAGACCGCCATCGGCAGCGGAAAATTCTGCAGGGTATTATTTCGCGCAGACTCCGTATCATAGGTGACAGATTCGATATACCGCTCGAGCGTGCGGCGCTTGCGTGCGCGCATGATGACCGAATAGATAATGAGCAGCAGAATGATGACGCCCTCACCGATCGACAGCCAGAGCCGGTCGGAGAAGAAAAACGTGAGCACTGCAAACACGATCAGAAACAGCAGAAACATCCGTGAATTCGGCATCAGCGCACGCTGCAGCTTGGATTCATTGGGTACATTGCCGGTTTTGGGATCTCGCATCGTCATACCTCCTTGCACCCCGCGGGCAAAACCTATTGCCCCCATAATAATCAATGATTATATCATCTTTCCCGAACGTTGACAATACACTTTCCCACCGAAGATTTGTGAAAGGAGCGTGCGCATGAAAGCAATTTTGCTGGCCGGCGGTCAGGGACGGCGGCTGCGCAGCATCACGGGCAAGCTGCCGAAGCCCATGGTACCGCTCGTCGGCGTGCCGGTGCTCGACCGGCTGCTCGAGCTGCTGCGGCGCAACGGCTTCACGGACGTGTGCGCAACGCTGTGTTACCGCCCGGATGCCATTCAGGAGCACTGCGGCGACGGCAGCAGCTACGGCGTGCACCTGCGCTACCGCATCGAGACCGAGCCGCGCGGAACGGCGGGCGCCGTGCGCGCGTGCAGCGACTTTTACGGCCGGGATGATTTTCTCGTCATCAGCGGCGACGCGGCGTGCAGCTTTGACCTGCTGCAGCTCTACCGGCAGCACCAGAGCTCCGGCGCCGCTGTGACGGTCGCGCTCTACCCGGACGCAGAGCCGCTGCAATACGGGCTCGTTTTGCAGGACCGGGAGGGCTATGTACGCCACTTCATCGAAAAACCGGACTGGCCGCACGTAGTGACCGATCTCGTCAACACCGGCATCTATATCGTCTCCCCGCGGGCGATGACCTATGTGCCGGAGGACACGCCGTTTGATTTTGCCAACGACCTCTTCCCGCTGCTGCTCGCGGCGGACGAGCCCATCCTCGGCGTACCGATGGACGGCTACTGGTGCGACATCGGCACGCCGCGCGCCTACTACCGGTGCTGTCTGGATGTGCTCGACGGGCGGCTGAGTCCGACACCGCAGGAAGCCCCGGAATCACCGGACGCCCCCGCGCAATGCACAGACCCGCTCCGGCGCAGTGTCCCCTGCCGCGACCGCGCGCACCGGATGCGCACCCTGTCGGAAGCGATGATGGAGGCCGGTGCCGACTTTACCAACGGTCTGCACGTGCGCGACGGCAGCTGGGAGCTGACCGTCCGGCCGGATGCGGAAACCTCCGCCCTGCAGGTGGAGGCAAACACACCGGACGCCGCCGCAGAGACCGCGCGGCTGCTCGAACTGATGGAGCAGCACGGGCAATAAAGACGCAAAAACCGCCGCATCGTTGGATGCGGCGGTTTTGGAGACTGTCAAAAAGTATTACTTTTTGACAAAGGGGTGGGCTGCCTGACTGCAGCGCACGCGCCGTCCGCCCAAGGAGGACGGCGCGCACGTTTGCAGGCCGAGAAGTATTTTCTTCGCCGCGCATGTCGCCGAAGAAAATGATTGGACTTTCTTTCGCCGCACCGGCGGCGAAACTCTACGAGGTTTTTTGCAAGCTGAAAAACCGCCGCATCGTTGGATGCGGCGGTTTTGAGATACGTTATTGCTTATAATGGTGTGCGTCCTCGAGGACCATTTCCTTGACCTTCATCAGGCGCACCTTGGTCGAACTTTCGTTCTCATCCAGCTTCATGGAGATGTAACGAATGTTCTGCTCCAGCTCCGGGATCATCACGTATTCGAGCGCGTTGACGCGGCGGCGGGTCTTTTCGATCTCCTGCGCGAGCATCTGCGTGGTCTTTTCGACCTGCGCAAGCTCCAGCATATCCTTAAACACCTCCGCCAGCTTCTCGAGCGCATCGTCCAGCTCGCCGGACGTCTGCGCAAAGCCGTACGGGAAGATCTCGGACGGGTCGCTGTTGCGGGTCTGGAAATCGTAGACCGGCACGTTCACGCTCATGATGTTCTGATAGGTCATGCCCAACTCGACGCTCTGCCGCGGGTAGAGCAGCGACTGCTCGAGCATTTCCGGGGACATGATCGCGGACGCGACCGACAGAGAGCCGAACGCCTCCGTGAGTCCCTGCTCGACCTTTGCACGCAACTGCTTGTTCAGGCGCACGTTGTCGAGGAACTGACGCATCAGCTCGTCACGCTTATCCTTGAGGAGCTTATGACCCCTGCGAGCGGTCTTCAACCGGCCCTTGAGCTGGTTGAGCACCATTCTTGTCGGGGTAATCGCTGTATTTGCCATCAAATCACCTCACTTGGTAAGTCTGCGGGACGGGTGCGATCAGGTCTCGGGCATATACTTTTCGATCAGCTCGGGCTTGATACGCTTGAGCTCGGTGCGCGGCAGCAGGCTCAGCAGCTCCCAGCCGAGGTTGAGGGTGTCCTCAATGGTACGGTTGGTGTTGTTGCCCTGATTGACGTAACGCTGCTCAAACGCATCGGCGAACTTCGCAAACTGCTTGTCGTCGTCCGACAGCGCCGCCTCGCCGAGGATGGTCATGAGCTCCTTGGCGTCCTTGCCGCGGGCATAGGCCGCAAACAGCTGGTTCATCGTGCCGGAGTGGTCCTCACGGGTCTTGCCCTCGCCGATGCCCTTATCCTTCAGACGCGACAGGCTGGGCAGCACGTCCACGGGCGGGATGATGCCCTTGCGGTACAGGTCACGGGAGAGGATGATCTGACCCTCGGTGATGTAACCGGTCAGGTCAGGGATCGGGTGGGTCTTGTCGTCCTCGGGCATGGTCAGGATCGGGATCATGGTGATCGAGCCGGACTTGCCGATGCGGCGGCCTGCGCGCTCGTAGAGCGTGGCAAGGTCGGTGTACAGGTAGCCGGGGTAGCCGCGGCGGCCGGGGACTTCCTTCTTGGCCGCGGAGACCTCACGCAGCGCCTCGGCGTAGTTGGTGATATCGGTCAGGATGACCAGCACCTGCATATCCTTCTCGAATGCCAGATACTCGGCCGCGGTCAGCGCCATACGCGGGGTCGCGATACGCTCGACGGCGGGGTCGTTGGCAAGGTTCGAGAACACGACCGTGCGGTCAATGGCGCCGGTGCGGCGGAACTCCTGAATGAAGTACTCAGACTCCTCGAACGTGATGCCGATGGCGGCAAAGACGACGGCGAAGTTTTCATTGTCGCCCAGCACCTTCGCCTGACGCGCGATCTGCGCGGCGAGGGCGGCGTGCGGCAGACCGGAAGCCGAGAAGATCGGCAGCTTCTGGCCGCGGACGAGGGTGTTCAGGCCGTCGATGGTGGACACGCCTGTCTGAATGAACTCTGCCGGGTAGGCGCGGGCTGCCGGGTTCATCGGCAGACCGTTGATGTCGCGGTGCTCCTCGGCGAGGATCGCCGGGCCGCCGTCAATGGGTTCGCCCATGCCGTTGAAGACGCGGCCGAGCATATCCTCACTCACGCCCAGCTGCAGCGGGTGGCCGAGAAAACGCACCTTCGACTGCGCGAGATTGATGCCCTGTGCGCTCTCAAAGAGCTGCACGACCGCATGATCGTCCTCGACCTCGAGGACCTTGCACCGGCGGACTTCACCGTTCGGGAGCTCGATCTCGGCCAGCTCGTCGTAGGTCACGCCTTCGACGTTCTTGACGATCATCAGAGGGCTGGCGATCTCCTGGATGGTCTTGTATTCTCTAATCACTGCTCCTCACCTCCGGCGATAATCTCTTTGATCTGTGCAGTCATATCCGCCGCGATCTTGGCATAGACCTGCTCGTACTCGTCGCTCGGCACGCTCTTGGCGCGGCCGATATCGACACGGGCGGGAATGGCAAAGAGCTTGTGCATCGGCGCGTTCTTCTCGAGCGCGTCACGGCACTCGGCGTCATAGTGCAGGATGAGGCCGAGCAGCAGATACTGACGGCGGTACTCGGAGTAGCTGTCGATGTCGACGAAGGCGTTCTGCTGCAGGAAGTCCTCGCGGATCATCTTGGCAGTCTCCATCGTCAGGCGGTCGGCCGGGGACAGCGCGTCCTGACCGACGAGGCGGACGATCTCCTGCAGCTCGGATTCCTGCTGCAGGATGCTCATGGCCTTGTCGCGGTTGGCCATATATTCCTCGCCGAACGTGGCCTCATACCACGGCTTGAGCGAGTCGACATACAGCGAGTAGGACGTCAGCCAGTTGATGGCCGGGAAGTGGCGGGCATAGGCAAGGCTCGAGTCAAGCGCCCAGAACACCTTGACAATGCGCATGGTCGCCTGCGAGACAGGCTCGGAAATGTCGCCGCCCGGAGGCGAGACAGCGCCGATGGCGGTGACGGAGCCGCGGCGGTCGGCATCACTGCCGATGCAGCGGATGCAGCCGGCGCGCTCGTAGAACTGCGCGATGCGCGATGCGAGGTAGGCCGGGTAGCCTTCTTCGCCGGGCATCTCCTCCAGACGGCCGGACATCTCACGCAGTGCCTCGGCCCAGCGGGAGGTGGAGTCAGCCAGAACGGCGACGTCATAGCCCATGTCGCGGAAATACTCCGCGATGGTGATGCCGGTGTAGATGGACGCCTCACGCGCAGCCACCGGCATATCGGAGGTGTTGGCGATGAGCACGGTGCGCTTCATGAGCGGCTCGCCGTTGCGCGGGTCGGTCAGCTCCGGGAACTCCATGAGAACGTCGGTCATCTCGTTGCCGCGTTCGCCGCAGCCGATGTAGACGACGACATCCACGTCCGACCACTTGGCGAGCTGGTGCTGCACGACGGTCTTGCCGCTGCCGAACGGGCCGGGCACGGCTGCCGTGCCGCCCTTGGCGATCGGGAAGAGCGTGTCGATGATACGCTGACCGCTGTTCATGGGCTTGTTGGGGGCAAACTTCTGCGCATAGGGGCGCGCGATACGCACCGGCCAGCGCTGGATCATGTTCAGCTCATGATCGACGCCGGCAGCGTCGGTGAGCACGGCGACGGTCTGGTCGACCGTGAAGTCGCCGCCGGTGATGCTCTTGATCGTGCCCGCCATCTGCGGGGGCACCATGATCTTGTGCAGGATGGCCGTCGTCTCCTGGACGGTGCCGATCACGTCGCCGCCGGAAACGGCGGTGCCGGGCTGCACGACGGGATCAAAGTGCCACACGCGCTCGCGGTTGAGCGCGGGTACCTCGATGCCGCGGGTGATGTTCGAACCGGTCAGGTCGCGGATCTCGGGCAGCGGGCGCTGGATACCGTCATAGATATTCTCCAGCATACCGGGGCCAAGCTCCACGGACAGCGGCATACCGGTCGTCTCGACTTTCGCGCCGGGACCGAGGCCGGAGGTCTCCTCGTAGACCTGGATGGACGCGCTGTCGCCGGTCATATTCAGGATCTCGCCGATCAGGCGCTGCTCGCCGACACGCACAACGTCAGAGACGTTGGCATCGGCAAGACCGTTGGCCACGACCAGCGGACCGGAAACTTTTGTGATAGTTCCGCTCAATTTCATTCTTCCTTTCCTTAAAGGATATCGGAGCCAACCGCTCGCTCGACCGCCGCCTTGAGCGCGGTCTGGCCGAGGCCGAGGGGGCCTTCCCTGCCGGGGATCAGGATGATGGCCGGCTTGGGAACATCTTTGAATTTGTCGATCTCGTGCTGAAGCTCCTGCGCCAGATTCTCTTCCACGTAGATGATGGCGTAGTCCTCAGAGTCTTTGGTCAGGCGGCGCAGCGTCTCGCGCGCCTCCTCGGCGTTGGCGACCGGGCAGGCCTCGAGACCGAGCGCCTTGAAGCCCATGACGGTCTCCGCACCGCCGACAACTGCAATTTTAAGCATAAGTCTCACGCAGCCTTTCCCGGATGACCGCGGGCTGAAGCCCGGCGAGTCTGCCCGTCAGGATCATTCTGGCGGCCGTCGTCTCGTTTTCCATGGCGGCGAGATACGCCGACACGTGCGCCGCGCCGAAGCTGCGCAGCTTGGCCGCGCGGATGTAGTCCATGAGCGCGTTGTCGCACAGCAGCTCAAACGCCGTCAGCGCGCCGCCGCTCATGGCGGCCGCACCGGCAGACGCCGCATTGCTCAGCCACGTGTTGGCATAGAGCGCCGTGAGCGCCTCGGCCGACTCAAACGCCGCAAGCACGCGGTCCGTGCCGATCGTGCCGCCGGAGACGAGCGCATTCTTGAGAAAGTCCGCGTCCTTGGCCATGCGGCGCGTGCGCACGGCGGCGCGCAGGTTCGCACCGTCGATCTGCAGCTGCACATAGCCCTTGGCAAAGCCGCCGTCACTCAGACCGTCGCAGAGCGCGAGCATCTGCGCGAAATACGCGCGGTCAAGTGCAAAGTCCGCCGCCTGCGGATTGGCTGTGCGCGCGAGGATCGCAGCGGCATCGACCATGGCCTGTGCCAGAACGGGCGGGATGTCGCGGTAGTCCTCTTCATAGAACGCGGCGTGCAGCTTCTGCGGCGGCACCGTGCCGCGCTGCGACAGAATCGCGCCGCAGTCCGTGCCCATGGCCTGTGCCTTGATGAGCGCCTTGGCGTTGTGGTAGTCGTACTTGAGGCGGAACAGCTGCACGAGCTGCCCCTCCGGGACCATGCCCTCGACCTCGTCGAACAGCGCCGCGATGTGCGCCTCGAGCGCAGCGCCGGCGTCCTTCGCGCTCAGACCGCTCAGGTCGCCGTAGCCGCATTCCTCAAGGATCTTGGCCGCCTCCTCGTTCGTGGGCGCATCGATCATGCGCTCCATGCGCTCAGCGGAAAGCATCTTGGTCTCGCGGGCTGCCAGCATTGCCGTAATCGCAAGGTAGTTCGTATCTTTTACTTTAGACAATTCCGTTCCTCCTTCATGCGGCGCAGAGCCCTGCGCCCCATATAGGATAATTCATTCCCCCGCGTGGGGCGGGGCAGGTCATGCGCCGAACAAGACCTCGGCGACCTGAGCAGCCAGATCACTGCGGCAGAGCTCTGCGATCGTCTCCACCGCGCAGTTGACCTCGATGTCTCCCTGCTGGAGCACAAAACCGGCGCGCAGGTCGCGCGTGGCGGGGCTCACGGTGAGCCGCGCCTGCTTGCCCTGCTGCGCGAGCAGCGCGTTTGCAGCGTCCGCGACCGCCTGACCGCACGCGGCCTGGTCCTTGGCGTTGAACACCAAGGCCTCGGTGCCGGTCGTCGCAGCCTGCGCCGCGAGCTTGGCAAGATAGGCCACGTAGTCCGCCTGCGGCATGGTGCAGATGCGCTCGAGCGCGGCGGCAAACGCCGCGTCGACCATCTCCTGCTTGAGAGCAAGAATGCTCTTTCTGGCTTCCATTTCCGCCAGACGTCCCATGCGCTGCACGCGATCCTCGCAGGTCTTTACACCGTCGCGCACGCGCGCCCAATACTGGTCTTGCGCCTGCTTGTCATAGCCGGCGCGGATCTCGGCGCACTTGGCCTCGGCGTCGGCCGTGATGGCACTCGCCTGCTCCCGTGCGTCCGCCTCGATGCGGCCGGTGATTTTTTCAATACCATTCATAGATCTTCGTTCCCTTCTGTCGGAAGAGGATTTTGGATTACTTCAAGCCGTTGAGCATCAGGAACGACGCCAGCAGGCAGAGGATGGCGTAGAACTCGACCGTGATGCAGAAGATCATGCCCTTGGACCAGTCGTCCGGCTTCTTGGCCAGAATGTTCAGGGACGCGGCAGCGACCTTGCCCTGCGCGATGGCGGAGATCAGACCGCCGAGCGCGATCGGCAGGCAGGCTGCGAAGTACTGCAGGCCCTGCGCAACGGTCAGCGGAGCGGCGGCGTTGGCAGCGAAGATCTGGCTCTGAGCAAGGAACCAGATGACGAAGCCGTACAGACCCTGCGTGCCGGGGATGACCTGCATGATCATCGCCTTACCGAACTTGCTGGGATCCTCCGAGACGAGACCTGCGCCGGCCTCACCGGCGATGCCGGTGCCCTTTGCAGAGCCGATGCACGCGAGAGCCGCTGCGAGCGCAGCGCCGAGAAGGCCGAGAGCCAGACCACCGATGGATTCGAGAAATGCCATTTTCAATTTCCTCCTTAAATATCTCTTGAGTACGAATGTTTAGAAATTATGATTTTCCACGTCGACATAGCGCGTGTTGATCTCCAGCGGGCTGAAGGGCTTGCCGCCGTCGACATAGAACTTACCGAAGAACTCCAGACACTGCAGACGCAGGTCGTGCACGAAGCAGCCGAGCAGGTTCAGACCGAAGTTCAGCGCGTGACCCACCAGGAAGATGAGGATAAAGACCAGCATCGACACGACGGTCACACCGCCGCTCGACGGCATTGCAGCGAGAGTGTTGAACACCTGCGCGATGACGCTGCCGGCCAGCATCAGAGCCATGAGTCGGGAATACGAGAGAATGTCGCCAAACCAGCCGGTCAGACCGTTGTAGAGCGCGCCGAACACGGCCGTGACCTTGCCGAAGCCCTTGGCCTCACGGCCGGAGCCGTAGAGCAGCATCAGGCCGCCGATGCACAGCACGACCGGGACGCCGGCGATGTTGCCGATCTTGAGCACATACAGCGCAAGTCCCGCAAACAGGACCAGCCATGTGCCCTCGTTGAAGATCGCGTCGCCGACCTTGCCCTGGCGGCACTCCATGACCATGTTCACGATCATGCCGGTCACGAGCTGGATAAAGCCGAGCACCATAGCGCCGATGAGGATCGTCGTCGTATCCTTGAGCGGGTCGAGCAGCGGGCTTGTCAGGATGCCGAGCTGGACATCGTGGCCGAACATCTTCACGATCGTCGGCACGGCGTTTCCGAAGAAGCCGCCCGTCACAATGCCGAGCAGGAACGTCGACACGCCGCAGGCAAGCAGCAGCTCGCAGAAATACTTGCTGCCGCGCTTGGGCTTCATCTTGCCGAGCGCGATGAGCGCCGCGAGCACCATCACGAGACCGTAGCCCATGTCCGCCATCATGATGCCGTAAAACAGGATGAAAAACGGCGCCATGAGCGGGTTCGGGTCCACCGTGCCGTAGGCCGGCAGGCTGTACATGTTCGTGACCATGTTGAGCGGCTCTGTAAACTTGTTGTTCTTGAGCTTGACCGGCACCTCGGGATATTCATCCTCCGTGGGGTCGGCCAGATCCCATGCGCAGTCATACTTCGCGAGCACCGCCGTGAGCTTTTCCTCCTCCGGCGCCGTGAGCCAGCCGCGCATACACACGACGCTCTCCGTGCCGACCAGACGCTCCTCCGCCTCGGCGCGGCCGAGCCGGACGCTCGCACGGTCGATGCAGAGCTTGAACGCATCGCGGTGCGGTGCAAAGGCGGCGATGTCCGCCTCCGCCTGCTCACGCTTGCGGATGACATCCGCGATCTGCTGCTGCGCGCTGTCAATGTTTTGCTTGGCCGTTCCCGGCGTGCCGCCGAGGTTTGCCAGCGTGAAGCCGAAGGTACGCAGCGCAGCCAGCGCCTCCGTCAGCTCGTCCTTCATGCAGATGAGCAGCACATAGTGCTGTTCCCTGTCTGCGGAGATCTCATACATCTGCGACTCGGGTGCCGCTTCCTCCAGCGTCTCCTGCGCCTCAGCGAAGTCTGCCGCCGCCGGCAGCATACCCAGCGTAATGCGCGTCGTCGCGGTCGAGCCCATGCTCAGCGGCAGGTCAAGCGTCTCCCACGGGCGCAGCGCCTCAACGCTGCTGCGCAGCTTTGCCTCCTCGCCGTTATAGCGGCGCACGTCGGCCTCCAGCTCTTCGAGCTGTGCGACCGCGTCGAGCTCCTTGCGGTAGGCGCCGACATCCAGAAACTCGCGCTCCGTGACCTCCGGCCGGGAGCTGAGCAGCTTGGACTTGACCGGCGCATACTTATCCAGCAGCTTGAGCGCAGCGTTCAGGCGCGTCAGCTCACTGCGCGTCTCCGTCACGTTGCCGTTCTCCTGACGCAGGACCGCGGCAGCCTCTGCATCCGCCAAAAGCGCGTCCGGTTCCGAGACCTGCACGCAGCCGAGCAGCATCAGGTCGCGCAGCAGAGCATCTTTCTGCCCGCGAACGACCATAAGCCGCAGCTTTTTCATGTGTACAATGGCCATCAGCCGTTCACGATCCTTTCCACGATAAGTGATGCAGCGCGATCCAGATTGGTCTTGGCCTTGATGCGCATGGCCGCTTCCTTGTTCTTGGTCTCCGCAGCCAGCTTTTCCGCATCTGCCTTCGCCTTTTCATCTGATTTGGCCCGCAGCGTCTGCAGCTCGCGCTGCGCCTTGCCGACGGCCGCCTCGATCGCCGCTTTGCCCTCGGCCTGAGCCGCTTCCACTGCCGCTGCAGCGGCCGCCTGCGCGTCGGCTTGGATCTGCTTTGCACGGTTTTCCGCGTCACGGATCGTTGTTATCGCCTCAAATGACATCCCTACACCTCCCTACAATTCGAAGTAGTATTATGCCGCGCACGCTCGCGTTAGCGAACTGTATCTACATAATGTATGTATTCTACCCTATTCATACCCGTTTCGCAAGCGATATTGCCCAAAAATGTATGTCAATTTTCAAACACCCAAGTGTTAAAAAGCTGTTGATATTGCTAGCTTTTTCACGTCATTGACGAAAATTTAACGTTTATTTTTTTGCATGATTTCTTCAGATGATACCGTTACGTTTTCCCGATAATGCACCCGCCAAAATAATTGGAAAAATGCAGTTATCATCATTTTAAATACTTTTTTACTTGCTATTATTTCGGAAATCACCTATAATGGTCGTACCAAAGTTAAAAAGTTTGAACTTTATTCGTATATTCGGAGGTATTTCCTATGGAGAGCAAACGCCGTCTCGGAGACCGCAAGGACGGTCGCCTGATCCATTCGCTCGCACCGTTTTACAAGTTCATGCCCTATATCATGCCCACGAAAAACGATGCCTGCAACCAGTTTGAGGACTGCATCGAGATCACGGATACCGACCGCTGGCTGCGTCAGAAACGGCTCGAGGGCTACAAGGGTCTCGGCTACCTGCACCTGTTCATCGCGGCCTATGTGCGCATGGTCTCCATGCGTCCCGGCATCAACCGCTTTGTGGCCGGCCGCCGCATTTATGCGCGCAACAACATCGAGGTCGTGCTGACCGTGCGCCGCACCATGTCCACCACCTCGAACGAGACGACCATCAAGGCCGTCTTCGCCCCGACGGACACGATCTTTGATGTCTACCGCAAGATGAACGAGAAGATCGACGAGATCAAGTACGGCGGCGAGGACAACAACACCGAGCAGGTTGCGGGCGCGCTGCTGAAGCTGCCGCGCTTCCTGCTGCGCTTCGCCATCGGCTGCCTGCGCGTGATGGACTACTTCGGCATCATCCCGCAGAAGCTGCTCGACGCCAGCCCCTTCCACGGCTCGATAATCATCACCGACATGGGCTCGCTCGGCATCCCGCCGATCTATCACCACCTGTATAACTTCGGCACGCTGCCGATGTTCATCGCCTTCGGCGCCAAGCGCAAGGCGGTCGAGCTCGACCGCGAGGGCAAGGCGGTCGAGCGCAAGTACATCGACTTTATGGCCGTCACGGACGAGCGCGTGTGCGACGGGTACTATTACGCCTCGTCGTTCAAGTACATGAAGATGTTCATGCACAACCCCTCCCTGCTGGAAGTCCCGCCCGAGAACGTGGTCGAGGATCTGTTCTGAAGGTAGATGCATACGAGAAAACCTCCTGCGATGCAGGAGGTTTTCCCATTTGTTCTGTGTTTGCACTGCCGGGCGTCTGCGCCGCACGCGCAGCCGGGCACAGCAGCAGCATGATGAGCATGATCAGGATCACAAAGCGGAGCTGTTTCATATCGTCTCCCTCCTCGCTTTCGTTTGACAGCAGTATACACAAAGGGCCGGAAGAAACCTGTCGGTTTGGGGCAGATCGGATATGAAAGCGCAAAATCCCGATGGCCGTATTTTGCCAAAAATCGCGCAGGAGAACTCTCCTGCGCGATCATCCTGTTTCTATGCTGTTCTGCCGGCCGCGTCCTGCGCCGCCTGTATGTCCGCTTCCGTCACATCCAGCGCGCCGCAATAGCAGCAAATACCATAAACGCTGTAGGCTTCGCCGTTCTGTTCCACCTTGATGCGCGGGCGGATCAGCCGCACCGGCGCGTCACCTGAGAGCGCCAGCTTCCCTTCCGCAACGCCGTCGTATACCGTGATGCCGTCCGCCACATCGGCGATTTGATCCGGTCCATATTGGATAGACCGGATGGATGCGGCCCGATCCAGCAGCTCATAATGGTACGGGAACATATTTCCAACCCGATTCGATGCTGGGGACGACCAGACATTCAGCAGTTCTGCGTGATCCGGTGCGTCCTGCACGTCGAATGTCCACGTTCCAATTGGGTACGTCTGCTCGCTCCCATCCCGAAATTGCACACACAGCGCCGTTGCATCCGTCACGCCCGCCGTTTCAAACGCCAGCGTTGCACGTACCACACACGCGCTGTAAGCGCCAATGGACTCGTGCGGCTCTATGGAAAACTTCTGGATCCGCACCGCATCATTTCCCTCAAAGGACATGGACGCTGCATTCTGAAACACCGCGGCGCATGCTTCCTTCGTGCTGAATCCGGTGATCGCCACGGTCAGCGTAGAAGATACCGGCGCCGCAAAGTAGCCTTCGTATTGGAAAAAGAACGTATCCGCCTCCGGCTGCGCCTTGCAGCCACACAAGCCCAACGACAGCAGGAGCACCAGCGTAATGCAGAAACTTCTAAATAGACTTGGCCGTCTGTGCTCCATGATGGACACCCCCTTACTGATAATATACGATAAGATAGGAATCAACAGTTGGGCACGTTACGGTATCGCTGGCAGACATCGTACAGACCCCAGCTGCGTTATATACTTTGTACCGATACGAAAGGCTGTTCATATCGCTCGCAAAGCCCAGTTTGCTAAATTGGGATGCATCTGCTTTCAAATCACAATCACACCAAATTGCACTCAGCACATCGGAATCGTCTCCTAACTGTACGGAATCAATTCCAGTTTTAGACGCGAGTCAAAACTTCAAAATTTGCATCAGCTTCCCATCTTTAGATATAAATTCCTTTTTTATGTTAAATTTACTATATCATTCTTTCTGCGTCAACCTTTTATTGTTTATTTTTATAAATATTATTTTTATTGCAAATTGTTGTATCTTATTTTGGTATATTCGCCCAATCGCTCAATTCGCTGACTCCACAAAAGATTTCATTTCCTGTCCATACGCAAAACGCACGAAGCGCCCTTCTCTCGAAAGGCCTTCGTGCGTTTTGCATACATGTTTGCAATCTTTTTTACCAGTTCCGGCTGAACTCCGCCAGCGTCAGGTCGGGGTTTTTCTGCTCCGCCCAGCGGATGCTCCACTCATTGTTGAAGATGAGCAGATTATGCCCCCGGAAGTCCTGCACCCACTTCGTATCCGAGGCGAGGTTGAGCGCCGTAGGATCGGTGCCCTCGCTCGTGATCCAGCGGATGTAGGAATACGACAGGTCGCGGCGGCGGATGTCGATGTTGTACTCGTTCTTGAGCCGGTACTCCAGCACCTCGAACTGCAGCACACCGACCGCGCCGACGATGACCTCCTCCATGCCGCTGTTCGGCTCATGGAAGATCTGGATGGCGCCCTCCTGCGCGATCTGGGTGACGCCCTTGACAAACTGCTTGCGCTTCATGGTGTCCACCTGCGAGATGATGGAGAAATGCTCCGGCGCAAACGTCGGGATGCCCTCGAAGCGCACGCGCATCTTCGGCTCGCAGATCGTGTCGCCGATGGAGAAGATGCCGGGGTCGAACACGCCGATGATATCGCCGGCGTAGGCCTCGTTGATGATCGCGCGCTCCTGCGCCATGAGCTGCTGCGGCTGCGCAAGCTTGAGCGTCTTGCCGCCCTGCACGTGCAGATACTCATGGTCGCGCACGAACTTGCCGGAACAGATGCGCATAAACGCGATGCGGTCACGGTGGGCCTTGTTCATGTTCGCCTGGATCTTGAACACGAACGCGGAAAAGCCCGGCTGGAACGGGTCGACCGTGCCGTCGGCCGTTGTGCGCGGCAGCGGCGGCATCGTCATGTGCAGGAAGTTTTCCAGAAACGGCTCAACGCCGAAGTTCGTCAGCGCGGAGCCGAAGAACACCGGGCTGAGGCGGCCGGCGCGCACCTCATCGAGGTCGAAGGAATAGCCCGCACCGTCGAGCAGCTCAATGTCCTCGGTGAGCTTTTCGCGCTGGCGCGGCCCGATCAGCTCGTCGAGCCGCTCGACGTCCGTGAGCTCGCACTCGATGGGGCGGATCTTGTTCTGCCCACGGTGAAACTCCTGAAACGCGAGGATCTCGCGGCGGTCGCGGTCAAACACGCCCTTGAAGTCATGTCCGCAGCCGATCGGCCAGTTGACGGGGTAGGTGCCGATGCCGAACTCGTTTTCGAGCTGCTCCATGAGCTCAAACGGGTCGCGCGCCTCACGGTCGAGCTTGTTGATGAACGTGAAGATCGGGATGTGGCGCATGGCGCAGATCTTGAAGAGCTTGCGCGTCTGCGGCTCGATACCCTTGGCCGCGTCGATGACCATGACGGCGCTGTCGGCCGCCATGAGCGTGCGGTACGTGTCCTCCGAGAAGTCCTGATGGCCCGGCGTGTCGAGGATGTTGATGCAATAGCCCTCATACTCAAACTGCATGACCGACGATGTGATGGAGATACCGCGCTGCTTTTCAAGCTCCATCCAGTCCGAGACCGCGTGACGCGCGGTCGCCTTGCCCTTGACCGAGCCGGCGAGCTGGATGGCCCCGCCGTACAGCAGCAGTTTTTCCGTGAGCGTCGTCTTGCCGGCGTCCGGGTGCGAGATGATCGCAAATGTCCGGCGGCGCTCGATTTCCTGTTTCAGATCCATAGTCCGCTCCTCTGTTGTTGTATGATCCAATATCAAAAATTATCAAACTTAGATAGTATACCCGATTATTCCCGCGAGCGCAACAAAAACCTGCCCGTCAGGCCGTCTGCTCACGCAGATAGAGCGTGAGCGTGGCGAGGAAGATGTCCCTGGCGTCATAGCGCGGTGTGAGCGGGGCGAGCTGCGTGAAGAAGTGCTCGCTGCCGAGCGAGGCACACAGCGCGTGCGCGTGCTCCAGCTCCGGCGTGTCCTCATCCTCCGCAAGGCGCATGGCCAGCTCCGGCAGCAGGAGCTTGAGATCGTAAATCTCCCCGCGCGGATAGGCATATGCCTCCAGTACACACTCCACGCCCGCGAGCGCGCAGTCCGTCAGGTCGCCGGGGCGGTCGCTGAGGATGCGGTCGGTCAGCGGCGTATCGCTGCGGAAAAAGTCCAGCATGGAGTCCGGCGGCGTCAGCTCCCGGCGCAGCAGCCAGAGCAGATAGTCGCGCGCGACGCCGTCGAGCAGCGTCTGTCCGTCGGGTGCAAACGTATAGGTGCGGCCGATATGATCGCCGAGCACGCGCAGCGTGTCCGTGTAGCCGAGCGCGATGCTGTGCCGCATCGCGTCGGGGTCAAACTCCAGCAGCTTTCCCAGCGGCTCCGCCGGGGCGATGTAGGTCACGAGCGGGTGATTTGCGTACTTTTTCTCCGGTGTCTCCGGCTTGAGGCCGATGGCGATGACGCGATCCGCACCGAGACGAAACGCCGTGCTGATGGGGAGGTTATCCGAATACGCGCCGTCGAGATAGTTCTGCCCGTCGATCTCGCACATCGGGAACATCGGAAAACACGCCGACGACGCAAGGATCCACTGCGGCAGGTAGCCGGGCGCGATGTCGCGCTTGCGCACCTCGACCGGCTGGAACGACGGAAAGCGCGCCGTCATGAGCCCGAAATCCACGGGTGAGGCGAAAAAGCGCTCCTCATCAAGGTATTTGTGCACGAGCGCGCGGTACGGCGAAATGTCCGCCGTGCGGCGGTTGAGATCCGCCCAGTCCTTGACGCGCGCGATGAGCTGCTCCGGGTGCTCGGCCAGCGCCGCCAGCTCACGCTTTTCGTGCGGCGTGGCATCGTCCCGCTCGAGCATGATCTGCTCCTCCGTGATGTGCGTCCAGAGCTCCCACGCGCGGTCAAAATCGTCCTGCACCATCAGCGCCGCCGTGACCGAGCCGATGGACGTGCCCGTGACGATATCAAACGGGACGCCGAGCTCCCGCATCGCCTTCCACGCGCCGACCTGATACGCGCCCTTCGTGCCGCCGCCGGCAAGCGCGATCGCCTGTTTCATGCACATCCCTCCCTGGTTTTTCTGGCCATATAGTTTACACGCAACTGCTGCAAAAATCAATTGCAAAGATATGCAAAGCCCGTGAGACGCCCTTGCAGGCACCGGCGCATACACGCAGGTGCCGCGCGCTCTTCTCCTGTTCGCTCCCCTCCTATATCAGGACCGATCCAAAAAGCATTGACAAGAAAACTTGGCTCGCGTATACTGGCGACAAGAAAACTTGGCAGAGAGGTATATGATGGAGAAGGAAGACATTCTGGCGATCAGCCGTAAAGAGAACAAAAGCAGAGATTTGGCCGAGCTGGAAACAGCGCTGCAGGCCGGCAGCGTCGCCGCTCGCGTCGGTGCCGGTATGTGCTGCCTCATATCCGTTCTGGTTGTCTGGGCCGCGGACACGATGCTTTACAGTCCGTGGATCATTTACTTCAGCATTCTCGGAACGCACTATCTGGTAAAATGGCGGAAGACAAAAAAGAAAACGGATCTCATAATCACTACCTTGTACTTTGCCATGCTCGCTCTGTTCTCTGTCTTTTTTGCTCTGCGCCTTGTCGAGGTAGTGGGATGAAGGAGGAACTGAAGCTGTGCAACCGGCTAAAGCAGGCACGTTTTGAAAAGCACCTGTCGCAGTCCCAGCTCGCAGAAATGGTAGGCGTCTCGCGAAACACGATCAGTTCCATTGAGACCGGTCAATTCAACCCGACCGCCAAGCTGGCGCTCATTCTCTGCATCGCGCTGGACAAGAAATTTGAGGATTTATTCTATTTTTAGGAGAGCACCATGAATCAACTTTTACTTTTGATCCTTGGCATATTTCTGTCGGTGATCGGCATCGTAAACATAAGCGGAAATATCAGCACGATACACGCCTATAACCGCAGAAACGTGAAAGAGGAGGATGTCCCCAAGTACGGAAAAGCCGTTGGCACAGGGACACTCATTATTGGCATTTCCCTTGCGCTCGCCTATCTCGTCACGCTTTGGAACGAATCAATCCCAGACGCCATCGTTCTTCCGGCAATCACGATCGGCTTGGCATTTATTCTTTATGGGCAGATCAAATATAATCACGGCATCTTTTAACCAGCTGCGAAAAGCGCACCGGAGGGCACCCCGTCCTCCGGTGCGCTTTTTCACGCCCGCAGCAGGGCGCGGCGGGTCTTCCAGTCCGGCAGATAGCGCGCGATGAACGCGTAAAACTCCGCGCCGTGGTTCATGTAGCGCAGGTGTGCCATCTCGTGCACGACGACGTAGTCGATCGCCTCCGGAGGGTACTGCATCAGCCGCCACGAAAAGCAGATGTGCCCCTGCGAGCTGCAGCTGCCAAAGCGCGTGCGCGCCCCCGTGATGCGCACCTGCGTCGGGTACAAGCCCATCTGCCGTGCGTAGAATTCCACGCGCTGCGGCAAGTAGGCTTTCGCCTGCCGGATATATGCGTCCCGCTCGGCATCCATCGGCTCGGGATGCGCGGCAGCACGCGCGGCCTGCTTTGTCAGAGCGCGTGCGATCCAGTCGGCGTGCGCGGCGACAAAGCGGTCGATCTGCGCCTGCGGCGTCCGGTACGGCGCGCGCACGATCACGCGCCCGCCGCGCACCTCGAGCGCCAGCGTGCGCCGGCCGGAGCGAATGAGTTCATACGGCTGCATGGCCTGCCCCCCCCTTTGTGGTGTGCATCGGATCATTCCGCGATCGCTTCCAGCTCTTCCGATGACAGCGCCCGAATCAAGACTGCATTGTCATTGGCGTCTTGCACATAGTTTTTCAGCTTGGCCAATGCGCGAAAGTAGTCACAGTCTCCGATCACGCAGTTTTTTGTTGTGCTGATCAGCACAACCTTCCAATCCGCCACTGGCTTCCCGTTTATCGCATATTCCTTTTGCGGGGTTTTCGGCAAAACCGTCTCCGTGGCCTCTGTTAACGCGATTGCTCCAAACGGAGTGCCATCCGGTTTCCCATAAAACTTCGGCGCAGCGATGTATGCGCGGCTCCAATCTACGGGCGATTTCTCCGCCCTCGTTTTGTGAAACAAGCTCATTGCCATATCACCTACCAACATTTCTGATTTTACTGTGTACAACAGCATACACCATCCGCGGCGCGGTGGCAAGCTTGGCAGCCGCCGCGCGGTGTGCTATGATGGGGGCATCCATTCTTTGAGGTGATCGTATGTTCCGGATCGGCTGCCACATTTCCTCCGCCGGCGGGTATCTCGCCATGGCAAAGCGCGCCGAGGCGCTGGGCGCAAACACGTTCGCGTTTTTCACGCGCAATCCCCGCGGCGGCAGCGCCAAGCCCATTGAGGAGGCGGACATTGCCGCCTTCCACGCCGAATGCGCCCGCGCGGGCATCGACCGGCTGGTCTCGCACGCACCCTACACGCTCAACCCCTGCGCGGCCAAGCCGCAGGTGGCGGAATTTGCGCGCATGGCCTTTTCCGACGACCTGCAGCGCATGGAGCGCACGCCCGGTCAGTTTTACAATTTCCACCCCGGCAGCCACGTCGGTCAGGGCATCGACGTGGGCATCGAGAAGATCGCCGCGCTGCTCAATGAGGTGCTCTTCCCCGGCATGACGACAACCGTCCTGCTCGAGACCATGACCGGCAAAGGCAGCGAGGTCGGCGGCCGCTTCGAGGAGCTGCGCGCCATCATCGACCGCGTGCAGCTGCGAGACCGCATCGGCGTCTGCCTCGACACGTGCCACGTCTGGGACGCGGGGTATGACATTGCAGGCGACCTTGACGGCGTGCTCGCGGAGTTTGACCGCGTGATCGGGCTCGAGCGTCTGCACGCCGTGCACCTCAACAACAGCCTCAACCCCTGCGGCAGCCATAAGGACCGGCACGCAAAGCTGCGCGACGGCTGCATCCCGCCGGAGGCGCTCGTGCGCGTCACGCAGCATCCGGCACTTGCCGCGCTGCCGTTCATCCTCGAGACACCGAACGACGACGCCGGGTACGCACAGGAGATCGCATGGCTGCGTGCGGCGCAAAAATAAGCGGTCCGCACACTCACTGTCCTGATTATCGGACTCCATAGGTGATATGGTAGGTACAAAGGGAGAAACCAAACCACGATCACAACACGGGGAGGATACGATCATGACTTTGCGAACGTACATTGACCGCGCCATTCACGACGGGGCCGACTTTGACGCCGTCATCAGCGGCTGCGATGTGCAGCAGACCTTCTGCTGGCAGCCGGATATGTGCATCACCGACGCCTGCGAGGCGGAGTACCGGGCGCTGCTCGATGCCGAGGTGCGCGTGCTTGCCGCCGCACCGGGCGAGCGCTTTTCCATCATCGAGATCTGCACGGACAGGCTCTTTCTCGGCGACGCCTTTTCCCGGTGCGCGGCGGGCTACTGCAGCCCGCGCGAGTACCGGCGGCTGTTTCGCGCCGGATGATCCGATAAAACGCCCGCGCGGCCCCGGAGCAAAAACGCTCCGGGGCCGCGCATTTGCGGCAGGATGGTGCTTGACTTCCGGCGCGGACAAGACTACAATACAGACCGAATTTCTAAAAGGGGTGCAAACTATGCTGCATCACTCGATCATCAAACCAAATCATATGCAGATCCCGTGGCACGACCCCATCCGGGATCAGAAGGAACTGCCCGTTTCACGCGCGCCGCTGCCCATCCGCGCCGGTGTGGTCGGGCGGGTCGGTCTGCTGCTGCTCTCGTGCGGCACGGGCGCGTGGCGCGTGCGCAGCTCGATGAACGAGCTGTCCGAGGCGCTCGGTCTCGTGTGCGCGGCCGACATCGGGCTCACATCCATCGAATACACCTGCTCCGACGGGCAGGACAGCTTCTCCCAGACGCTGACGCTCACGGCAACCGGCGTCAACACCGCCAAGCTTGACCGGCTCGAGCGCTTTGTCAAGCGCTTTCCGATCGAGGGTGTGTACATGACCGCCGACGACCTGCACACCAGGCTCGACGAGATCGCGCAGACAGGCGGCAGCTACACGCCGCTGCAGCTCGGGCTCGCGTCCGCGCTCGCGTGCGGCGCGTTCACGTTCCTGCTCGGCGGCGGACCGATCGAGATGCTGCTGGCCTTTCTCGGTGCAGGCGTCGGGCAATATGTGCGCGCGCGGCTGACACAGCGACATCTGACGCTGTTTGGCTGCATTGCGCCGTCCGTCGCGGCGGCGTGTCTGGTCTATGCGGCGCTGTTCCGCCTGGCGTCACTGCTCTGGCCCATCGACGCGCAGCATCAGGCGGGCTATATCTGCGCGATGCTGTTTATCATCCCGGGCTTTCCGTTCATCACAAGCGGCATCGACATGGCAAAGCAGGACATGCGCTCCGGGCTCGAGCGGCTGGCCTACGCGCTCATGATCGTCGTCGTGGCGACGCTGACCGCATGGGGCATGGCGCTGCTGCTGCGGCTGCAGCCGATGGATTTCCTGCCGCTGGGGCTGCCCGTCTGGGCGCGCATCCTGCTGCGGCTCGCGGCAAGCTTCTGCGGCGTGTTCGGCTTCTCGCTCATGTTCAACAGCCCCGTGAAGCTCGCGTGTGCCGCCGCCGCGATCGGCGCACAGTCGAACACGCTGCGGCTCGAACTCGTCAGTCTGGCAGGCTTTCCGCCGGCGGCCGCCGCGTTTTTCGGTGCGCTGACAGCGGGCCTGCTCGCCTCCCTGTATAAGCAGCGCTCGGGTTATCCGCGCATCACGATCACCGTGCCGTCGATCGTCATCATGGTGCCGGGGCTGTATTTCTACCGCGCCGTGTACGATCTGGGCACGATGAACCTCGGCGACAGCGCGTCATGGCTTGCAGCGTCGCTGCTGATCGTCATCGCCCTGCCGCTGGGGCTGATCTGCGCACGCATCCTCACCGACGGCAGCTTCCGCCGCTGCACATGAAAAAGGCATGAAAAAAGGCCGCCTGCGGGCGGTCTTTTTTCTATACAGCGGGTCACAGGCGCTTCGTATCGAGCGCACGGGCGGCATTGAGCACGCACAGCACCATCACGCCGACGTCGGCGAAGATGGCGACCCACATGTTCGCAATGCCGAGCGCACCGAGCACAAGGCACACGGCCTTGACCGCCAGCGCAAAGACGATGTTCTGCCAGACGAGGCGCATGGTCTTGCGCGAGATGCGCATGGCCAGCGAGAGTTTGCGCGGATCGTCATCCATAAGCACGATGTCCGCAGCCTCAATGGCGGCGTCCGAGCCGATGCCGCCCATGGCGGCGCCGAGATCGGCACGCGCGAGCACCGGCGCATCGTTGATGCCGTCGCCGACAAAGGCGAGGTATTTCCCGGGGGCGCCCTCGCCGAGCAGCCGCTCGACCTGCGTGACCTTATCCTCCGGCAGCAGCTCGCTGTGCACCTCCGCGATGCCGAGCTCCTGCGCCACGGCATCAGCCGTGCGCTTACGGTCGCCGGTGAGCATGACAACACGCACGCCGTCTGCACGCAGGCGGGCGATCGCCTCGCGCGCGCCGCTCTTCGGCTCGTCGGAGATGACGATATAGCCGAGATACACACCGTCGGCCGCGACGTGGATGACCGTGCCGATCTCATCGACCGCAGGCGCTGTCAGGCCGAGGATGGCCATCAGCTTCGCGTTGCCGGCGGCGACGGCGCGGCCGCCGACCTGCGCGGTCACACCGTGGCCGGCGAGCTCCCTGGCGTCCGTCGTGACCAGCGTCTCCGGCAGCTGCCCGGCTGCGCGGCGCAGGCTCTGGCTGACGGGATGGTCGGAGAACCGCTCCGCCGCCGCCGCAAGCTGCAGCAGCGCCTGCTCGGACAGCTCCGGCTGCGCGGGGCGCACCGCCGTGACGGCGAACGTGCCGCGCGTGAGCGTGCCGGTCTTGTCAAAGACGACGCGGTCCGTTTTGGCCAGCATCTCGAGATAGCTCGAGCCCTTGATGAGGATGCCGCGTGCAGACGCGCCGCCGATACCGCCGAAAAACGACAGCGGGATCGAGATCACGAGCGCGCACGGGCAGCTGATGACGAGAAACGTCAGCGCGCGGTAGATCCATTCGCCCCAGTCGGCCGGGATGCCCATGATGAGCCGCACGACCGGCGGCAGGATCGCCAGCGCCAGCGCCGCGCCGCACACGGACGGCGTATAGACGCGGGCAAACTTCGTGATGAAGCGCTCGGTGTGCGCCTTTTTGAGCGAGGAGTTTTCCACGAGCTCAAGAATGCGCGCGACCGTGGACTCGGCATATACCTTCTCCACACGCAGACGCAGCACGCCCGACAGGTTCACGCTGCCGCTCACGACACCGCTCCCCTCCGCGACGTCCACGGGGGCGCTCTCGCCGGTCAGCGCGCTCATATTCAGCGCCGACGTGCCGGTCAGCACCGTGCCGTCGAGCGGGACGCGCTCACCGGGCTTGACAACGATCGTGTCGCCGACGGCGACCTCCTCTGGCTTGACACGCACAATGCCGTCAGCAGTCTCTACGTACGCGAAATCCGGGCGGATGTCCATCAGGTCGCCGATGTTTTTCCGGCTGCGGCCGACAGCATAGCTCTCAAACAGCTCGCCGATCTGGTAAAACAGCATGACGGACACGGCCTCCGGATAATCGCCGAGCACCATTGCGCCGACGGTGGCCACCGCCATGAGCAGGTTTTCATCAAACGGCTGGCGGTTATAGATCCCCTTGCAGGCATCGACCAGTGTCTCGCCGCCGACGAGCAGATACGGGATGAGATACAGCACGAGCTTGAGCCAGCCCGTGACCGGCACAAAGTGCAGCCCAATGAGCAGCACGGCCGCTGCTGCTATGAGCAGCAGCGACCTTTTCTGTTCGCGCGACATGAGATTCAGTCCTCGAAGCGGAAGTCCGGCTCGACCTTGCGCGCGGTCTTGAGGATCTCCGCTTTGGCCTCGGCTTCGTCCACGCCGGGGGCATATTCCACCAGCATCTTCTGCGCCATGTAGCTCACGGTCACTTCCCGGACGCACTTGAGCTTTGCCACGTTGCGCTCGATGATCGCCGCACAGTTGGCGCAATCCACTTCAATCTTATAAGTCTTTTCCATGATGATGTACGCTCCTTCATCTGTCATTGAATGTTATTTGAAAAGATGGCCATGCCATCATTTTTCCAGCACATGCTCCATGCCGAGGGCCAGCACGGACCGGACGTGATCGTCATCCAGGGAATAGAACACGGTCTTCCCCTCCCGCCGGAAGCGGACAAGGTTCGACGCCTTCAAAATGCGCAGCTGGTGGCTGACCGCCGACTGCGTCAGATTCAGCAGGCGCGCAATATCGCACACGCACAGCTCGCTCTCAAAGAGCACATAGAGGATCTTGATGCGCGTCGAATCGCCAAAAACGCGAAACAGCTCCGACAGATCGTAGAGCGTCTCGTCGTCCGGCAGGGCAGCAAGCACTTGCGCCACCGCGTCCTCATGCACGTTGAGGTATTCGCACGTCGGTGCGCTGTCTTGTTTCGGTTCTGCCATGGGATCTCCTCGCTTTCGTTTGAACATATGAATGATTGTTCATGTGTTTATATAACCACTTCTCACCTTGTTTGTCAATAGCATATTTGTGTTTTTTCCAAAAGAATTCCCGGATGTGTGCACATCCGGGAATGGGTCTCAGTTTTCTTCGGTTTTCGGGCTGCGAAAGGCGAAAAAGCGCTGGCCGAGGTAGTTGAGGCCGGTGAAAAACACCATGCCGACAAGCATGGCCACGTTGTCGCGCGTGCTCACCGAGGCGTTGGCAAGCAGGCGCAGACACAGCGGCTTGGCAGCGCCGTAAGCGATCAGGTAGCACACGGCGATGTTCGCCGCGAAGCGCACGACCTGTCCCACGCTGCGCTCGCGGCTGCGGAACGTGAAGTATTTGTTGAGGAAGAAGCTCAGAATACTTGTCAGCACGTAATTGGCCGCCGAGGCCACCCAGTACGAGCACCCGGCAATATTATACAGGCCGAACATGATCGCCGTGCCGACGAGCGTGTTGATCACACCGACAAGCAGGAATTTCCACAGCTTTGCATCAAAGAGCGTACGCAGGCGCTTCAAAGCTCCGCCTCCCGGTCATCGAGCTCCGTCTCGATCCGGTAGCGGGGACGCGCCTTTGTCTCGAGATAGATCTTGCCGATATACTCCCCCACCACGCCGATGGCCAGCAGCTGCAGCCCGCCGATGGCCCAGATGGACACGGCAAGGCTCGACCAGCCGGCGACGGTATGGCCGGTAAAATAGCGCACGAGAAAATAGATGAGCATGGCAATGCTGACAAGGAACATCAAAACCCCGATGCGCGTGATGAGCCGCAGCGGCGACACCGTCAGCGACGACACGCCCTCCCACGCGAACGAGAGCATCTTGCGCAGCGGGTACTTGCTCTCGCCGGCAAAGCGCTTGCCGCGCTCGTAGTACACGACCGTGCTCGGGTAGCCGACAAGCGGCACGAGCCCGCGCAGAAACAGGTTCACTTCTTTGTACTCCGCGAGCGCGTCGAGCGCGCGGCGGCTCATGAGCCGGTAGTCTGCGTGGTTATACACCACGTCCGCGCCGAGTGCGCGCAGCAGGCGGTAATACCCCTGCGCGCTGGCGCGCTTGAACGCAGAGTCCTGCTTCCGGCTGGCGCGCACGCCATAGACGATGTCATTCCCGTCCCGAAAGGCCGCGAGCATGGCGTCGATGGCATTGATGTCGTCCTGCAGGTCGGCGTCCATGGAGATGACGCAGTCGGCGCGATCGCGCAGCGTCATCAGTCCGCACAGCAGCGCGTTCTGGTGGCCGCGGTTGCGCGAGAGCCGGATGCCGGAAAAGACCGGGTCCTGCGTGTGCAGGTCGGAGATGATCTGCCACGTCTCGTCCCTCGAGCCGTCGTCGATCATGCAGATGCGGCTCAGCGGGCCGATCGTCCCGGCGGTGCGCAGGGCGGTGAATTTTTCGCGCAGGCGGCGCGCCGTCTCCGGCAGCACCGCCGCCTCATTATAGCAGGGGATCGCAAGATAGAGCGTCACGGACATGGCCGTGCCTCCCTTCGTCATAGCATTCAGTCAATCGTGCCGCCGCCGAGCACCGTCTCCCCGTCGTAGAACACGACGGCCTGACCGCGCGTGATGGCGCGCTGCGGTGTCTCGAACGACACGTGCACCGTGTCCACGCCCGTGACCGTGACGGTGCAGGGCTGCTCCGGCTGGCGGTAGCGGATGCGCGCCGTCACGCGCAGCGGCTGCTGCGGCACGTCGCCGGAGATCCAGTTGCAGCCGCTCGCATCGAGCTCGGTCGAAAACAGGTCGGCGTTGCGTCCGAGCACGACCTCGTTGTTCGGCACGTCGATGCCGCAGACGTACAGCGGCGCTTCGGCCGCGATGCCGAGCCCGCGGCGCTGTCCGATCGTATAGTGGATGATGCCGCGGTGCGTGCCGAGCACGTTTCCGTGCGCGTCCACAAAGTGCCCGGGCTCGCTGCGCGCACCCGTCAGCCGCTCGACCGCGGCGGCATAATCGCCGTCCGGCACGAAGCAGATGTCCTGGCTGTCGTGCTTGTGGGCGTTGCAGAAGCCGTGCGCCTCGGCGATGGCACGCGCCTCGCTCTTGCGCAGACCGCCGAGCGGGAAGCGCGTGTGCGCAAGCTGCTCCTGCGTAAGCCACGCGAGCACATAGCTCTGGTCCTTTTCGGGGTCTGCCGCCTTTTTGAGCGTCCAGCGCCCGTCGGGAAGCTGCTCGATGCGGGCGTAATGTCCGGTCGCCAGCACGTCGCACCCGAGCGCGCGGGCGCGCGATTCCAGCAGGCCGAATTTCAGGTAGCGGTTGCAGTCCAGACAGGGGTTCGGCGTCGCCCCGCGCTGATAGGCGGCGGCAAAGCGCGCCATGACCTGCTCACGAAACGCGTCTTTATAATTGAACACATAGTGCGGCATGCCCAGCGTGTAGGCCACGCGGCGGGCATCCTCCACATCGTCGAGCGCGCAGCAGGTGCTGCCGCGCGGCAGACCGGCGTCCTCGTTTTCATACAGGCGCATGGTCGCGCCCATGCAGGCATACCCCGCCTGCTGCATCAGGTATGCCGCAACGCTCGAATCCACGCCGCCGCTCATGGCGATCATCGCCTGCGGGCGGCCATTCAGCTCCGTCTGCATCCGTACACCTCGTTTCCTTTGGAATTCTATATAGTTTATACCGCGCAGCCCCGGCTTGTCAACGCAAAACACCCCGCCTGCGCGCGGCAGACGGGGTGCAAAAAGGCGCAGGCATCAGCGCTGCGGGTCGTTCGGGATATCGGTGAACGAGCCCTCGATCACGTGTGCCCCGCCCCGCGCGGCGATCAGCCGGTTGTAAAAACCGGCGTTGGTGATGGCGCGGTACGGGTCGAGCCAGATCGACACGGGCGCGAACATCGCGCTCAGCATTGCCCAGCCGAGAAAGCTCAGATCGAGCACGAACAGCTCCCACTTATGTCCGCTCATGAGCGCGCTGCTCTCGCGCAGGCACTGCCACGCGGATCTTTCCGGGTGATCGAGCAGCAGATACAGCGCCTGCCGGTAACGGTAGGCCGCTACAATGCCCGGCACGACCAGCAGCAGGCTCCACAGGAAGATCAGAAGCCCCTCCAGAATGCCGAGCCACAGCACGCGGAAAAAGAGGCCGAAGCCGTCAAAGAGGTTTCCAAACTCGGCCTTTTCGTCGCGGCTGATGTGCAGCGTGAAGATCGCGAAGCCGACGCTGACCATATAGCTCATGATCCGCAGCGCGACGACGAGCGCGATCGCAAAGCCGGACACACTGTAGTGCTCAAGGAAGCCGAGGTACGCCTGCTCGACCGCCTCCGTGCCGAAGCGCGCGGCGTTTGTCAGCGCCGTGGCCAGACGATCCATGCCCATCAGGTACGACGTGAGCGTCGAGATGAGCATGCCGAGAGCAAAGAGGATCAGCCCCGCGAGGATCGGACTCGGCTGACAGCTGACGGTGCGGCGGCGCGCATCCGCCTTGAGCATAACGCGATTTGAATCCATGAATATCACAACTCCGTTCCCGGCACGGCCGGGTCTCTTTTTCTTTTTAGTATAGCAGATGCCGCCGGATTTGAACACCCGGGCCGGTAAAAATTCACGTTTTCGACACACGTTGAGATTTTTTCGGGAAGTTGCGGAAAATACGCTTGACAATCCCCGCGCGAAATGCTATATTAAACAAGCTTTGATTCACAAAGCCCATGCGCGAGTGGTGGAATTGGCAGACTCGCTAGATTCAGGTTCTAGTGTCCACTCCGGACGTGCGGGTTCAAGTCCCGCCTCGCGCACCAAGACCCCGAGAGCTTCGGCTCCCGGGGTTTTTTGCTGCCGTCCGCCTTCCACCGGCGCAAAAAAGCACCATGCGGATGCATGGGGCTTTATTCATCTGCCTTTTGCGATCGGCAGATCATCCCCTGATGGATTTGTAAAAGGCTTCCGCTCATAGTGTTTACAGTCAGTGATTTCATTTACAACATCATGCGGTATACCATTTGCATAAATCTCACACTTCAGTTCCGGAAACTTGCACTTCTTACACACGATGCACCTTGACATGCTCGCCATATATAGCCCTCAAGTCCTTTCTAATCATTGACATTTACAAGAAGCATTATATCCTCCGGCCGTGCCGGTTTCAAGTATTTTCCGCAAGCAAGTAAACACGTCCTGCATCCCCCGCCGCATCTGCGCGGCGCTCCCAAAATAAACAGCGGCGCCGGTCTCCGAACAGAGACCGGCGCCGGTTTTTTTACGCACCAAAGCACGTGAACATGATGACGAGATACGCGATATAGAGCGCGCCGATGAAAAAGCCGACCCAGCGTTTGAACCTGCCCTGCATGAGCGCCGGGATGAGCGCACCTGCGCACACGACGAGGCACGCCGGAATATCCAGCAGCATGCCCTGCCGCTCGACCGGCAGCGGCTTGCCGAGGATGAGCGCGCACAGCGGCATAATGAGCGTGAGGTCCATGATGTTCGCGCCGATGATGTTGCCCACTGACAGCGAGGACTGCTTCTTGCGGATAGCCGTGATGGTCGTAACAAGCTCCGGCAGCGACGTGCCGATGGCGATCATGGTCGCGCCGATGATGGCATCCGGCACACCAAGCATCTGTGCGAGCGCGGTGCCGTTGTCGATCAGCAGCTGCGCACCGAGCACAATGGCCGCAGCGCCGAGCACGAATTTGCCGATATTGAGCGCGACCGTCCGGCCGTCCGTCTTGGGGCGGGCATCCTGCTCCGGGGCCTCAAGCGACTGCTCACGCCGCGCAGAGACAAGGCTCTCGGCAATAAAGCACACAAAAATGACAAGGATCAAAACGCTCTCAAGGATGGACAGCTGCCCGTCACGCGTGAAGCCGAACAGAACCGCGATCGCCGCGAGCAGCAGCACCGCCTTGACCGCATACTGCCGCCGTGGCATGGTGCACTCCATGCAGATCAGCGACAGGCACATGATCAGGCCGGTATTGGCCGTCACCGAGCCGACGGCGTTGCCGATGGCGATATCCGCATTGCCCTCCAGCGCGGAAAAGATGGACACAAGCATCTCCGGCATCGTCGTGGCAAAGCTCACAACGGTCGCGCCGATGATGAATTTGGGAATACCGGAGGCCTCGGCGATCCATGTGGCGGCATCGACAAACAGGTCGCCGCCCTTGATGATGCAGATCAGCCCCACCGCAAACAGCAGCAGGACAAGAAAGAGGGTACTGCCGGTAAAATCGAGGTTCATAACGCATTCTCCTTTGTGACCGCGCGCAAAAAAAATGAGACTTCCCGCACGATCATAGTATATGATGTGCTAAAAGTCTCATTACCTATCATCATAGGCGCATGACCACCGGCTGCTGCCGGGAGATTGTTGACCATGCATTCGCAACTACTCCCTTTTAACGAGAAAGCATCTTAGCACACCGCGCAGGGCTTGTCAAGCAATGCCATATCAAAACCCGCCGTTTTTGTACACCGGGCAAAAACGGTTTTATACGGAAGGAGATCACGGCCGCCGGTATTGTCTTTGCCGGGCAAAAACCTCACAGCGTTTGCCGGCGTATCGAAAAGGAAGCAGCGGAAAAACGCTGCTTCCTTTTTACATTTTGCCCGGGTTTGTCAGGCCGCTGGAAATGACGATCCGGCAGATCTCCGACGTGCCCTCGGCGACGGTCAGCATGTGCGCATCGCGGAAAAGGCGGTCAACGCCAGACTGCGCGCTCAGACCGTGCGCACCATGTATCTGGCAGGCGGCCTTGCACGTCGCAAATGCGCTTTCCGTGGCAAACAGCTTGAGCGCAGCAACGTCCCGCGTGTGCGGCATTCCGTCGGCCATCATGGAGGCGACTGTGTAGAGCGAATTTCTTGCCATCAGCGTTTTCGTGTACATATCCGCGATCGGGAATGACACGCCCTGATAGGAGGCCAGGCTGCGGCCGTACAGCCCGACACGTCCGGCAAAGCTCACGGAATCATCGAGCGCCGCCTGCGAAATGCCGACCGCCACAGCGGCCATATCGAGTCTGCCTTCGTTCAGAAGCGGCTTTATCAGCGGATAGCCCACATTTTCCTCACCGACAAGACAGTAGTCGGGTATCGAGCACTCGTCGAGAATAATATGTCCCATCGGCGAGTTGTTGAGCCCGATCATGCTGCGGTTTTCCACGACCGTCAGCCCTGGGGCGTCTTTGGGAATGAAAAACATGCTCATACTGCGGCTGCGCTCGGCAGACGGGCTTTTTGCCGTAACAACATAGCCATCGGCGACTCCGGCATTCGTGACCCAGCATTTTTTCCCAGTCAGTATCCAGCGGCTGCCGTCCTTTACGGCAATGGTGTCCACGCCCAGCGCATCGGATCCGCCGCGCTCCTCAGATATGGCAAAGGCAAAGAGCTGCTCGCCGCGGCGCGCCGGCTCGATGGCCTTTTTTTTCAGCGTCTCCGTGCCGCAGCAGGCGATCAGCTCCGTGCACTGATAGTGCGGGCTTACGATCAGCCCCAGTGAGGCCAGTCCACGCGACAGCTCCTCAATGATGATCGCGCCCTCAAGACTGCCGTATTTTGCGCCGCTGCCGATGTATTCAAACTCCGCATCCAGATAGCCCATTTTGCCAATGCGTGCGTATAAATCGTGCGGAAAGCCGCCTCGGTTATCCAGCTCTGTGGCCACTGGGCACACCTCGTGGTCGACAAACTCCCTGAGCTCGGCTCTGAGCTTTTGCTGTTCCTTCGTCAATAAAAACATAGCTTTGTTTCCTTATCGTTCCGTAAAAATGAGCATGGCCTTTGCAAACGTTGCCGTTTCGGTATAGACCTCCGCTTCGACCGAAAAGCCCGCCTTGCCGTTTGATGTGAGTGCCGTGCAGAGCATAAGCCCGCCGACCTGCGTTATCTGCTCAGGATAGAAAAACGAGCTGCTGCTCAAAGCGCAGTCAAGGCAGCCCTGCTGCGCAAGATGTTTATCGGCAGCGACGAGCATCAACGCAGTCGGCAGAATGTCCATATTCGCAAGCTCCGCCTCCGGGACGCGCAGCTCATACACCCTGCGGTCCTCGTTGGAATACTCCGGAGCCGGCACCAGAAACGACGCATAGTCAGACATGCTCTCCGTGCCCAGATACATGAAATAGCGGATCAGATCCGAGGCATAGAACACGCCCTCCATCTTATCATCGCGCAGAACCGCCGCAAACGAACTGCCGGAGAGCATCATCTTCCTTGCCGCTTCGCGCACGGAGCTTTGTGCATCGACCGTCAGGAGCCTGGCGTCCTGCGACACAAGCGTCGAGAGCTTCTGCGTATGCCCGGCTGCAAAGGTGCGCGGGATATCGATCCCGCCGCACAGGTGCAGCTCCTCATCGACGACGGGAAAGGATCTCATGCCGGGAAACTGCTCGTCATAGTACCGCTGCCAGTCGGCGACATAATCGTTGCGGTAGAGGTAGTTCGGCGCCTGCATCCACTCGGACACAGGGGCATCCTCGTCCGCGAGCCTTGCCGAGGAAAACTGGCTGTCAAACAGCTTCATGATCGCATAGGTGTTCTGCAGCGCCGTGAGGATGCAGACGCCGTTTTTTTCAGCCTTGACGATGTGATAATCGCTCGGGCGGCCGCCGCCGGTGATCAGCATATGCGCACGGGACTGTATGATCAGGGTCTGGAAATCGGGGCGTTTGCCGACGATGCACAGCGTGCGGCTCGGATCCGCATATTCCAGGCGGCTCAGAAGCTGCGCCTCATCGCTGTCACAGATCACGATATTATCAATGGTACAGCCGAGCGATTTTCTGCCCGCTGCACAGCTTACCCCGAGCGCCGACACGAGCTCGGAAAGCGTCACGGCGCAGCTGTCCGAGTCAACGTCAGACTCTATGCGGAACGTGCCGGATTTCGGCTTTGTGATGACAAGGCCGCGCTGCTCGGCCTCCTTTATGGCCTTATAGACCGTCCCCTCACTGACATCGAGTTCGGAGGCAAGGCCCCTTACAGAAATTTTTGTTCCCGGTTCTGTCGCCTCGATGCGCGACAAAACGATATCATTTTTAATAGAAATGGTACTCCCCCCAAGCAAACTGTATCACCAAGTGATACTGATTATACATTCCGTGGGGAAGAAATACAAGAAAAATGATGAATGATAATAGATTGTCGATGTGTTGTATAACAATTTCGGTATCCGGAAGCGAAAACGCGACGCTGTCCGTGTAACTGTTATACAAAAACCGGTGTATACTGTTGTTGTCGTGAAACACACTTTGTTGCAAGCGCCAAAAAGCAAGTAAGTTCGCTAAAAACTGTTGACGGGCTGTGTTTTTGATGTTAAATTGTTCACACAGAAACCCAATAGCAAGGCCAAGCTTTGAAAAACAGTTCGAGCCTGTAGTAGCACAGAATTGGGTAAAAAGCAGTTAACAGTCACAATCTGTTGTACAACACTCGGAAGTAAGCAGAAACGAACACTTTCTTAACGGAGGAATGCACAATGTACAAATTCACAGAAGAGCAGATCATGATCAGAGACATGGTCCGGGAGTTCACCAAGAACGAAGTCGCCCCCTATGACAAGGCAATGGACGAAACCTTCTCGTTCAACACGGAGATCTACCAGCAGATCTACTCCAAGCTTGTCGAGACCGGCCTGATGGGCATCCACATCCCCGAGCAGTATGGCGGCGGCGGCGGCGACGCCATCACCTCTCAGATCGTTGTCAACGAGCTTGCAAAGGGCAGCGCGAGCATCGCCCTTTATCTCGACGCAAACTGGCTGGCTTCCGACATGATCCTCGTTCACGGCAGTGACGAGCAGAAGCAGAAGTACCTCCCCCTCGCAGCCGCAGGCAAGGTTTTCGCCTTCGGCCTGACCGAGGCCTCCGCGGGCTCGGATGCAGCGGGCATCAAGTCCATCGCCGCAAAGCAGGACGACGGCTCGTATATCCTCAACGGCGGCAAGGCCTGGATCACGAACTCCGGTGTTGCCGACTACTATCTCATCATGGCGAAGACCGATCCCGACGCAGGCGCAAGGGGCATTTCAGTTTTCATCGTCCCCAAGGATGCAGAAGGTCTGACCATCGGCAAGTTCGAGCACAAAATGGGCATGAGAGGCTCGGCCACCTGCGAGCTGAGCTTTGACAACATCCGTATTCCCGAGTGCGACCGCGTCGGCAGAGAGGGTCTGGGCTTCAAGGTCGCCATGATGGCGCTCGACGGTGCCCGCATCTCCATCGGCTCCATTGCTTCCGGCCTCTCCCAGCACGCGATGGAGATCGCCAAGGCATACGCCAACGAGCGCACCACCTTCGGCAAGCCCATCAAGGCATATCAGGGCATTTCCTTCAAATTTGCTGATATGGCAGCAAAGGTCCGCGCCATGGATCTGATGGTCTGGGATACTGCCGAAATGAAGGCGAATGGCCAGCGTCATTCGGCAGAGGCGGCGATGCTCAAGCTCATGAGCTCCAAATGGTGCAAGGAGATCTGCGATGAGTGCATTCAGGTGCTCGGCGGCAACGGCTACAGCGCAGAGTTCCATGTCGAGCGTCTGTACCGCGACGCGAAGCTGCTCGAGATCGGCGAGGGCACGAGTGAGATCCAGCGCATGGTCATCAGCGGCTCCGTCCTTGGATGACCGGTACACAGCACAGAGCAAATGGAGAGATAGAGATGAAAATACTTGTCTTCGTAAAGCAGGTGCCCGACACGGACGATGTCAAGCTTGACGAGCGCGGCAATCTGAAGCGCGACGGCGTTGCCAGCATGATCAACCCCCTCGACGCAAACGCAGTCGAGGCCGCCATCCAGCTCAAGGAAAAGTACGGCGCAACGGTCGTTGCGATCAGCATGGGGCCTCCTCAGGCAGAGGACGTGCTCAAAAAGGCGCTTGCGCTCGGCTGCGACGAGGCATACCTGCTGTCCGACCGTGCTTTCGGCGGCGCAGACACCCTCGCCACCGCTTACACCCTTGCCAAAGGCGCCGAAAAGATCGGTGACTACGACCTGCTGCTGTTCGGGCGCCACGCCGTTGACGGCGACACCGCTCAGACAGGTCCGGCGACCGCAGCCTTTCTCGGCATCCCGCAGGTTACCCTTGCATCGAGCATCGATGTAAAAGACGGCTGGGTCTACTGCGACCGCGTGCTCGAGGACAGCACCGAGAAGGTGCGCGCAAAGCTCCCGGCCCTTGTGACGGTAACAGCGGAGATCAACACGCCCCGTTATCCCACGCCGATCAACATTATGAAAGCGCTCAAAAAGCCCCGTGCCGTCTGGAACGCACAGGATCTCGGCGCATGCACGGCGCAGACCGGCATCCCCGGCTCCCCGTCGTCTACCAAGGTCGTGTTCGAGCCGCCCAAGCGCAATACCGACACCACCTACTTTACGGGCAGCGCCGAAGAGATCGCAGCAAAATTCGTTGACATGCTCGAAACAGAGCATCTGGTCTGAGGAGGTTTGGCAAATGGCTAAGGAAGATTACAAAGGCATATGGGTATTTGCCGAACAGCAAAACGGAACGCTCAATCCTGTGACCTACGAGCTGCTCGCAAAGGCGCAGGAGCTCAAGGCGCATAACGGTGAAGCGATCACTGCCGTCCTTCTCGGCAGCAAGGTCGCGCATCTGGCAGCCGGTCTCATCGCCGGCGGTGCCGATCAGGTCATCGTCGCAGAGCACGAAAACCTTGCATCCTACAGCGCGAGGCCCTATCAGCAGGCGCTCACCGAGCTTGCGGAGAAGTACAAGCCCTCGATCATCATGTATCCGGCGACCAGCCTCGGCCGCGATTTTGCACCGCGCATGATGATCTCCCTCAAGACCGGCCTCACCGCCGACGCCATCGACCTCGGCTACGATGAAGATGACGTGTTTTATCAGACCACGCCCGCATACGGCGGCAGCATCCTTGCGCACATCGTCATCCTCGAGTGCCGGCCGCAGATGGTGACCGTTCGTCCGAAGATCTTCACGCCCCTGGAGCCGGACGAGAGCCACAAGGGCGAGGTCATCACGGAGCACGTCACGGTCGACAAGGAGGCGTGCTACGAGGTGCTGAATGTCGAGCCGAAGGTCGTTACCGGCGTACCCATCGATCACGCAGACGTTCTCGTTGCCGGCGGCAGAGGCGTAAAGGACGAGTCAGAGCTCGCGCTTCTCAAGGAGCTTGCAGACCTCCTCGGCGGTCAGCTTGCCGCCTCCCGTCCCCTGGTCGACAACGGATTTCTGCCGCACGATGCTCAGATCGGCCAGTCCGGCACCGCCGTCAAGCCCAACATGATCATCAACGTCGCCATCTCCGGCTCCGTGCAGTATCAGGTCGGCATGCAGAACGCCAAATGCATCGTCAGCATCAACCACAACGCAGCCTCTCCGATCTTTGACATCTCCCACTACGGCGCAGTGGCCGACTTCAAGGCCGTCCTGCCTGCCGTCATCGCAGAGATCAAAAACCGCAGAGCATAACAGGCACACGCTGCGGTCACCGCACACCCCGGCGGCCGCAGCATATCATGAGACTATTTTGTTAAAAAAATATTATTACAAAAGGAGATTATTCAAATGAGCGAACGTAAACAGATCATCCCTCAGTACGGTCCTTTTGCAGGCATGCGCGTGATCGATTCCGGCTCTCTGATCGCAATGCCTTACGCAGCCACGCTGCTTGCCGACTTCGGCGCAGAGGTCATCCACATCGAACGCCCCGGCGTCGGCGACACGCTCCGTGTCCTCGCTCCTTTTGCAAAAGAGGACGGCAAGACCGTCAGCACCTCCTGGGCGCAGGACGGCCGCAACAAGCTCTCGCTTTCCCTTGAGCTGAACCTGAAGCATCCCGAGGTCAAGGAGCTGTTCTTCGGCCTGATCAAGGAAGCCGACGTGTTCATGGAGAACATGGTTTGGCTCGAAAAGCTCGGCATCCGCGACGAGGAACTGCTCGAGGTGAACCCCAAGCTCATCATCGCCCACATCAGCGGCTACGGCAACCCGAGATTCGGCGGCCTGCCCGAGTACTGCGACCGCGCATCCTACGACATGATCGGTCAGGCGTTCTCCGGCTGGATGGGCCTCAACGGCGAAAAGGGCGGCGAGCCCGTCGTCGGCAAGCCCTGGCTCAATGACTTCACCTCCGCATACGCCGCCGTGTTTGCGGTTCTGGCTGCATACATTAACGTCCTCAAGGGCGGCGACGGCCAGATCGTTGACATCGCGCAGTTCGAGGTTCAGGCGAGCTACTGCTGCGACCTGTACACCTCCTACACCATGGCCGGCCGCGAGAACACCCGCTCCGGCAACAAGTCCGCAGCCTTCCAGCCCTACGGTCTGTTCAAGTCCAAGGACGGCTACGATGTCGCGCTCGGCGCGTTCGGCCCCGGCGTCTACAAGAGAGCCATTCAGGCAATGAATCTTGACCTTGAGTACTTCAACTACAAGGATTGCTCTTCCGGTATCGAAGCCGTCGCCTCCGAGAAGGGCAGAGAACTCGACGCAAAGACCATCGAATGGTGCGCAGCCCGCACCGCACAGGAGATTGAGGACGCAATGGCGCAGTTCAAGGTCCCGTGCAGCCGTGTCATGGGCGCAAAGGACTGCCTCGCAAACGAGCATTATCAGAAGCGCAACGACTTCATCAAGTACGAGGATCAGACGCTCGGCAAGGAAGTCACCGCATTCGGCATCGTCCCCAAGATGTCCGGCACCCCGGGTCAGGTCTGGCGCGGCGCTCCGAGCCTCGGTCAGGACACGAACACGATCCTCAAGGAGCTGCTCGGCTATGATGACGCCAAGATCGCAGACCTGAAGGAAAAGAATCTTATTTAAGTCATTTTCTTCTTCCCGTCTCCCCCCCTCGCTCCACAGGGCATCCGCCCTGTGGAGCACCATCCCGTGAGGTATGCCGCTTCCATGTGAGGACAAATCCCATACCGCTCAGAGCATCAGCCAATCACGCCCACACATGAGCCTTTCAAATACGCTGCACGCACTCTTTCATCCACAATTCCCCTTCCCCCATTCACACTCCTTCACCGGTTTGGTCTGCGTTTTCATGTGGCGCAGACAGCCAAATACCCCGACGATCTGCTATCGTCGGGGTATTTCTTTCTCCTGTGTGTGCCGCGCCGTCCGCCGTTCAGTGCACAAGCTTCATGAGCAGGCGCTCAAACTCGCCGAGCATACCCACGGAATCGGCAAAGAGGATGCTCTTTTCATACATCCGGCGGTAGGCGTCCACGTTCTCGTCCGTGCGCGCGGTGTAGATGATCGGGATCACAAGCAGTCCCCGGCGGCGCGCCGCCTGTACGGCCGTGCGCACGTCGTCGATCGCCTCCGCCTCGCTGAAATATCCGGACGGCAGGCCGTCGGAGAGCACCACGAGGATCTTGCGGCGCTCGGTGCGCTTGGCCAGATCGAGCGCGGCGGCGCGGATGGAATAGCCGTCCTTATTGCCGTTTCCGGCGGCGATCTGCCCCATGGCATCGATGCAGCGGCTGCCGATCTCTTTCTGGTCAAAATCCTTGATGACGCAATGCTGCACGGCATTCGTGCCGCCGTCAAAGGCGACGATCTTCGTATAGGCGATGCCCTTGAGCGCCTCCTCCATGATCGCGGCCGTTGCCAGCGCCGTGAAGAGCTTGGACTGCCCGCCGCCGACGCCGGAGCCCATGCTGCCGCTGCGGTCGATGAGCAGGTAAAACGCCGTCTCGCGCTGCGACGGCGGCGCCTTGCGGCGGAACACGTCCTTGGCGTCGAGCGGGATCTTCCACAGCTCCCGCTGTGAGAGCGCACCGGTGCGCTGACCGGCACTGCGCTCACGCTGCTGACGCAGGAGCTTGTCAAGCCGGTGATGCAGCGCCTTGGCACGCTCGGAAAACGCCGGCGGCAGCCGACCGCCGGACGGCGTGATATACGTCTCGGTGAAGGTCAGACCGGTGTAGCGCGCGGCAAGCTCCTGCCGCTCGCCTGCGTCCAGGCGCGCGGCGTGCGGCGCGGCAACGCTCAGCTGCCGCTCGATCTCTCTCTCTCGTGTGAGCTCCTGCGCGGCGTTTGAGAGCATGGCGTCCAGCTCAGCCGTGCTGAGCGCAAAGCCGCGGTGCGCGCTCCAGCCCGTGCCAAGCACCTCGCGCAGGCTCTCCGGCCCGCCGGAGGCGGCCTTCTGTGCGGCGGAAACGCCGTCTGACGTGGTGGCGCTCGCTCCGCTCTTCCCGTGATTTCCGCTGCGGCCGACGCTCGACGAGCGCCCGCGGTCCTCCCTGCCGTTCGTACCGGCAGAGCCGCTCGACTTGATCTCCTGACTCGCAAGGCTGCCGCTCATGTCGCCATAGCGCTCGGAATTATCCCCGCTGCCGCCGCCCGCGCTGTCGCCCTTGTCCAGCTCGGTGTCCTCTCCGTCGGCGGAGGGGCCGCTGCGCGCCGCGTCCTGCGCCTCACTGCGCAGGCGGAGGGTGCTGTCGCAGCCGTCACCGAGGGCTTCCGCGCGCTCGGCCTCGCTGAAGGCGTAATCCACACACTGCGATGCGATGCGCGCGCGGGCATCATCGTCCGCCTCGCGGCACAGGCGCGCAAGCTCCGGCGCGAGCGTTGTGAGTGTTTGGCGGCAATGCTGCGCGCACGCGGCGGCAGAGGGCGCAAGGATCGCCGCCTCCACCTGCGCACACACGGACTGCAGCGCCGGCGTCCGGCACGGGATGCCCGTGAGGGCAAACGCCTCCAGCTCGTCAAGCAGCGCCTCGAGCGCGCTGCCGGACGCGGCGGCGTCCAGCTGCGCATAGCACACGAAGCGCAGCAGCGGCAGATAGCCGGGAAAGCGGCGGCAGAGGATGTTATCCGTGCGCGCCTGCTCCAGAATATTCAGAATACGGTGACCGAGCAGCGCACCGAGCTCCGGCGCGAGGGCATAGTGCTCGTGAAAATACGCACCGGAAAATGCACGCACCGCCGCGCACACGTCGCGGTCAGAGCTGCCGTCGTGCTGAAGCTCGCGCGCGAGCAGTACGCGCAGCGCAGCCGTCCAGTGGCGGGCATCAAAATCCGCGCGCAGCAGATATGCAGCCCCGCCGACGGTGACGGACGTGCCGTCCGTCGTGCAGCGCAGGCTGTCGTCCGGCGTGACCGTGTCGATGCGGATGTTGTCCGGCACAAGCAGCGTGAGGCTGCGCCGGAGCAGCGGCGCGATGGGTTCACTCGCCAGAAACGCCCGGTAGCGCGCCAGCGCAGCGTCAAACCCGTCCATCCTGCGGCACCATGCTCTCGATGAGCTCCGTCAGCTGCAAGCGGGTATAGGCGTCCTGCGGCTTGGAGGCCACGCTGTCCAGCAAGCCCCAGCGCAGGCCGAGCAGCGGCTCTGCGCGCAGGGCGTCAATAAAGCCGCGGATCGTCATCGCGTCCGGCTCAAGGCCGCCGGCGCTGCGGATGCGGTCGCGGATGGCACAGTAGACATAGTCGCAGATGTTCAGGCTCGCGCCGCTCGCCTCGGGCACGACGCGGCGCAGCACGTCCACAATGGTCTCCGGCTCTGCGATGTGGATGGGTGTGAAGCGATCGATCGTCGCCTCGTTCATAAAGTTCGTACCGGCGTAGTCCTCATTCATCGTGATCGTGAACGCCGAGTGCGGGTGCATCTGCACGAGACCGTAGCCGGGCACCTGGATCTGGCGCGCGGCGTCGGTGAGCGAGTGGAGCACGTCGGCGCATTCAGGCTTGATGGTGTTGCCCTCGTCGAGCACGACATCCGCGCCCGCGGCCAGATAGCGCAGCATATCGCTCAGGCGATAGCGCATGGTGCCGTTTTCGATCGTCGGCCCGCCGAGCAGGTCGAGCTTGTCGAGCTCGGCATTGCCCTGCATGCGGTACTGCGGCACGTTGAGCAGCCAGTCCACCGTCTGGATGAGCGTGTTTTTGCCGCAGCCCTTACTGCCGACCAGCCGCAGATGCAGCCCCGACAGGCGGTAGGCCAGCGCGCGCGTGAGCGCCCCGAAGCTGTCGGCCTGCACATAGCGCACCGGCGGGTCGGGCACCATCTCGGGGTACTCCGGCAGAGAGAACATCCCGGCAAACACGCGCAGGATGATCGCCTCCGGCACAGCCTGCTCGAGCAGGTACTCGGCGCGTGCGGTCAGTGCCTCCGCGCTCGCACATCCGCGCGCCGCCGCCCCGTCGATCGCCGCGCGCACCGCCGCGCTGAGCGCGTCGCCGCAGCGGTATTCGGCGAGAAAGCCCCACACATCCGGCGTGTCGCTGTCGCACGGCTCGCCCGCAGAATCGCACAGTGCCGTGATCCGCGCCCGCACGGGCGCGGTGCGCAGCAGCGCCGTGAGCGCCTCAGACGGCGCGGACACGATGCCCACGCGCGAGAACAGGTCGCCCGCCGCCGCCTCGCTCAGACAGCACACGGGCAGCGGCTCGCCCTCGACCCGGCAGAGCACGACCTCCGGCCACGCATGGCGCTCCTGCGCGCAGAGGGAGCGCAGGAAGTCGAGCTTCATCGGTGCTTTCAGATTGCTGCCGCCGCAGACGGCGGTCTCATATTGCAGCGTATGCATATCTCATTCCGCCTTTCTCAGTTGCCGCGCACGGCGCCCCACGGAAAGCCCTTGGCGCCGCCGTGGTAAATGACGCGCCGCACATTCAAAAACGCGCAGCGGCCGATGCGCTCCACGCCGTCGGGGATGACGACCGTGTCCAGATTGCTGCACTGGTAAAACGCCTCGTCGTGGATCTCGCGGACGCTGTCCGGGATAACGATGCCCGTCAGACCGATGCAGCGCGAAAACACGCCCTCCGGGATGACGGTGAGCCCCTGCGGAAGATTGACCCGGCGCAGGTGCACCTTATCATAAAACGCATATGGCTCGATCGTCTCGACGCTGTCCGGAATGACGAGCGTATTTAAATATGTGTACGACACCATGGCATAGGCAGCGAGCGTGCGCACGCGCACCCCGTCGACCGACGAGGGCAGCTCGAGCACTGTGCCGGCGTTGAAGCAGCCGTCCGTACCGATGCGGCCGGTCGCGGCGTCAAAGACAAAATTCTGCGCCGCAGCCTGCGCCGCCGTGACCGGATGCGTGTCCCACGGGCGCTCGCGCAGCCAGACGGCAATGTCCGCCTGCGTTTGCCGGTGCTTTTGCGCGAGGTAGTCCTGCATCTGCCGCAGCGAGCACTGCTGCGAGAAAAAGACCGCCAGATCCTCGGCCTCCAACGGGATGGAAAAGCCCTTCGGCAGCTCGAGCCCGAGCTGCATGGCAAGGATCCGGCGGACATCGCCGCACGCATCGTCATAGCGTGAGAGCACCTTCTGATCGCAGACGAAGGGCATGTCCAGCCGCGACGCCTCGATGCCGCCGGCCGTCAAAAGGCCCGCGAAGCCGTGCGCGCGGTCCAAGATCTTTTTTACGTCGCGAAACTGCGTGCTCTGGTAAAGAAGCATCTCCATCGCGTGATCCCTCCCGTCGGTTCGGAACGCTTTTTGTTACAAAACTATCATACAGGTGCAAGGTGTATTCTTCCGTAACATTTGCTGCACAGATTCCGGTTTCCTTGTCTCTTTACCGGCGGATCGGGTATTTTTTGTACATGCTGTACACAGTTTATTCACTGGACAGGCGTTTCCGGTTGTGGTAAACTAAAGTTACGTTACACGAGTCCGGAAAATGCACACGCAGTACACATATATTTTGAATAAAGGAAGCATACGCATGAATGAAGTAAAAAGCCCGAAAAAGCCGATGCTGTATTACTACGCCATGGCGCTGCTCGTGCTGCTGCTCATCAACTTCCTCGCCGTGCCGTGGCTGAGCCAGCGGCAGGTCAAGGAGGTCGACTACGGCACGTTCATGACCATGACGGAGAACAAAGAGATCGGCCGCGTGGAGGTGCAGGACAACCAGATCCTCTTCACAAACAAAGACGACACCCAGATCTACAAAACCGGCCCGATGGACGATCCCGACCTGATCTACCGCCTGAAGGACTCCGGCGCGGAGTTCTCGAGCGAGATCGTCGAGGAGATGTCGCCGTTTCTGTCGTTTCTGCTGACGTGGCTGCTGCCGATCGTGGTATTTGTCGCCCTCGGCCAGTTCATGCTCAAGCGCATGACGAACAAGGCCGGCGGGCCGAACTCCATGATGTTCGGGCTCGGCGGCTCGAACGCAAAGGTCTATGTCAAGTCCGCCGAGGGCATCAAGTTTTCCGACGTCGCCGGTGAAGACGAGGCCAAGGAGAACCTGACCGAGATCGTCGACTATCTGCACGACCCGTCGAAGTATCAGGAGATCGGCGCGTCCATGCCCAAGGGCATCCTGCTCGTCGGCCCTCCGGGAACCGGCAAGACGATGCTGGCCAAGGCCGTTGCGGGCGAGGCAAACGTGCCGTTTTTCTCCATCTCCGGCTCGGAATTCGTGGAGATGTTCGTCGGCATGGGCGCGAGCAAGGTGCGCGACCTGTTCCGGCAGGCCAAGGAGAAAGCCCCCTGCATCGTGTTCATCGACGAGATCGACGCCATCGGCAAAAAGCGCGACGGGCAGCTCGGCGGCAATGATGAGCGCGAGCAGACGCTCAACCAGCTGCTGACCGAGATGGACGGCTTCGAGGGCAACAACGGCGTCATCATCCTCGCCGCCACGAACCGGCCCGAGTCGCTCGACCCCGCGCTCACGCGGCCCGGCCGTTTTGACCGGCGCGTGCCCGTGGAGCTGCCTGACCTCAAGGGCCGCGAGGAGATCCTCAGGGTGCACGCCCGCAAGATCAAGGTCGCCGAGGACGTGGACTTCGGCCAGATCGCACGCATGGCCTCCGGCGCCTCGGGCGCAGAGCTTGCAAACATCGTCAACGAGGCCGCGCTGCGCGCCGTGCGCGACGGCCGGCGCTTTGCCACGCAGTCCGACCTTGAGGAGAGCATTGAGGTCGTCATCGCGGGCTATCAGAAGAAAAACGCCATCCTCACCGACAAGGAAAAGTGGACGGTCGCCTACCACGAGATCGGCCACGCGCTCGTCGCCGCATTGCAGACGCACTCCGCCCCCGTGCAGAAGATCACCATCATTCCGCGCACATCCGGCGCGCTCGGCTACACGATGCAGGTCGAGGAGGGCAACCACTACCTCATGACAAAAGAGGAGCTGGAAAACAAGATCGCTACGCTCACCGGCGGCCGCGCCGCCGAGGAGGTGCGCTTCGGCATCGTCTCCACCGGCGCATCCAACGACATCGAGCAGGCGACGAAGCTCGCTCGCGGCATGATCACACGCTACGGCATGAGCGAGGAGTTTGACATGGTCGCGCTCGAGACGGTCACGAACCAGTACCTCGGCGGCGACGCCTCTCTCGCCTGCTCGGCTGAGACACAGACGCGGATCGACCATCAGGTCGTCGCGCTCGTGAAAAAAGAGCACGCCAAGGCCATCGGCATCCTCACCGAAAACCGCGCCAAGCTCGACGAGCTGGCCAAGTATCTCTACGAGAAGGAGACCATTACCGGCGAGGAGTTCATGGCCATTCTCAACCGCACCTGACGGACTGCAATGCGGTCGTGCAGCGATCCTGACCCCCGCGAAAGGAGGACCACCGCAACCGTATGAATGAAAAGCTGAAAGAAAAAGTAAAGGAATCTCTCTCCAGCGTCCTGCCGATCACGCTGATCGTGCTGGTGCTGAGCATCACGCTCGTCCCGATGGAGATCGGCACGCTGGCACTGTTCCTGACCGGCGCCGTGCTGCTGATCTTCGGCATGGGCTTTTTCCAGCTCGGCGCTGAAATGTCCATGACCCCGCTCGGCGAAGGTGTCGGCAAGACGCTAGCAAAACGTGAAAAGGTCATTCTGGTCGTGCTCGTGTCGTTCGCGCTCGGTACGATCATTACCATCGCAGAACCGGATCTGCAGGTGCTGGCAAATCAGGTCGCGTCCATCCCCAACAACGTCCTGATCTGGACAGTCGCTGTCGGCGTAGGCGTCTTTCTGGCGCTGGCCGTGCTGCGCATCTTCTATCGCGCGTCACTGGCAAAGTGTCTGCTGATCGCGTACGCGCTGCTGTTTGCGCTGACGCTGTTTTCCCCGAAGGATTTTCTCGCCGTCGCGTTTGACGCCGGCGGCGTCACGACGGGGCCGATCACCGTACCGTTTATCATGGCGCTGGGCGTCGGCGTGTCGGCGCTGCGCGCCGCGCAGGGGCACGATGACGACAGCTTCGGTCTGGTCGCGCTGTGCAGCGTCGGGCCGATCCTGATGGTGCTGCTGCTCGGCATCTTCTACCATCCGAGCGATGCGATCTATTCCGCTGTGGAGATCGCGCCGGTCGTCACGACGCGCGACGTGGCACAGCAGTTCGCCATCGGCCTGCCGGACTACGCGAAGGAAGTACTGCTGAGCATCCTGCCGATCGTAGCGGTGTGCGTGCTGTTCCAGCTGCTGACGCACTACTACCGCCGGCGGCAGCTGCTGCGCACCGGCGTCGGCTTTCTGTACACCGTCATCGGTCTGATCCTGTTTCTGACCGGCGTGAACATCGGCTTTACGCCCGTGGGCAACCTGCTCGGCTCAGGCCTGGCGGACAACACGTACCGCTGGGTCCTCATACCGATCGGCGCGCTCATCGGCTACTACATCGTCAAGGCGGAGCCCGCCGTGCAGGTGCTCAACAAGCAGGTTGAGGATGTCACCGGCGGCACGGTGTCGCAGAGCATGATGAACACGGCGCTGTCCATCGGCGTGGCCTGCGCGGTGATGCTGTCGATGGTGCGCGTGCTGACCGGCATCAGCATCTACTGGATCCTTGTGCCGGGCTACGCGCTCGCGCTCATCCTCGCGCGCTATGTCCCGTCCGTGTTCGTGGGCATCGCCTTCGACTCCGGCGGCGTGGCGAGCGGACCCATGACCTCCACCTTCCTGCTGCCGCTGGCCATGGGCGCGTGCACCGCGCTCGGCGGCAACGTCGTCACGGACGCCTTCGGTGTGGTGGCGCTCGTCGCGCTCGCGCCGCCGGTCGCCATTCAGATCATGGGCGTCATTTACGTACATAGAGCCAAAGCCGTGGCCGAGGACAAAACTGACCTGCTGCCCGATGACGGTGTCATCGACCTGGAGGACGAAGAGATATGATACATTCCGAAAACCGACTCGCACCGCGCATGGTGCTCATCATCACGAACCATGAATACCGCCGCAAGCTCGAGCAGACGTTTCAGAACTTCCGCATCCCGATCTACTACCAGTGTCAGGGACACGGCACGGCGCCGTCGGAAATGCTCGACATCTTCGGGCTGAGCGGCAGCAGCCGCCTGCTCACGATCGGGCTGCTGCCGAAGTTTCTCGTGCGCGACCTGCTTGACGCGCTGCAGCAGCGCATCCCGCTGCATAAGCGCGGCGGCGGCATCGTGCTGACGATCCCGATCACGGGGCTGCAGCGGCCGCTGCTCCAGCTCATGAACGACCAGCTGCGCGAGACCACAGAACAGAAGATTGAAGAAAGGGTGTGTAGCGAAATGTCCGATATGCAAACCGGCGCGGGTTACGCCGCCATCTGGGTCGCGCTCAGCAACGGCTACAGCAGCGACGCCATCGACGCCGCCAGAAGCGCAGGCGCCATGGGCGGCACGATCCTCAAGGGACGCCGCCAGAATTCCGAGCGCATCAGCCGCAAGCTCGGCATCTCCATGCAGGAGGAAGAGGAGTTTGTCGTCATCGTCACGCCGCGCGAGAAAAAGGCCGCCGTCATGAACGCCATCAGCGACGCCTGCGGCCTGCGCACGGACGCACACGGCATCATCCTCTCGCTGCCGGTGGACGAGGTCATCGGTCTCGAGACCGGCGAGAACACGCTGTAACATTCCTAAATAAGAATCGCAAATGCCGCAGGCGGCCGCCTGCGGCTCTTTTCTTTTTCTATTCCCAGCAAGCACTTCATTTTCGAATCCCGCGCACGAGCGCCATGACCGCGCCGTAGAGCACCCCCGCGACCGCCCAGAGGATCCATGTGTCCTGCGGCTGCGCGTCCCACCACGGTCCGAACGTCCAGAGCAGATACGCCGCCGTAACCGTGAGCCAGTAGATGCTGCTGATTGCGCCAACAACACCGTTTTGCCGCTTGCGCGGCCGGACATAGTCGCCCTCTTCGAGCAGCCGGTCCATCGCCGCCTGATACACGCCGCCATAGACAAACAACGCACTGCCAACACCCGCCAGTACGAGCAGCAGACAGACCGCCGCAACATACAGCAGATCCGGCCCGTTCAGACAGACGGCGATAAACAGCGGCACCGCTGACAGGATGCACAGCACCGTGCCCGCGACCTTTCCACGCGTGTGCTCCGGTGCAGCCGCCGCCCGGCGCTCACGCACCATGCCGGTCACACCGTAGGCCGTCTCAAACGGCTCGGTCTCCAGAAAAGCATACGCTTTCACCTGCGCGGCGCACGTGATGAACACCGCCACCGCAGCCGCCACAAGCACCAGCAGCACGCACAGACCGATGCCCGCCGCCGCATTTTCCGAGAGGGCCGCGCCCGGCCGGTCGCTGAGCGCGGCAAGCAAAAGCAGCGCCACCGGCGAGAGCACGCACAGCAGCGTCGCCGCCGCGAGTTTCGGCGCGGCCGCCCGCCGCAGCGACAGATAGTCCGCCGCCTGCTCCATCGTCACGCAGCGCAGCGGCGCATCCGACTCGGCCGGGGCCGGTTCCGGCTCGCCGAGCTCTTCTTTTAATAAGTAATCGGTCGTGACGCCGAACAGGCGGCTCATCTGCACGACTTTCTGCATATCGGGCACGGACTGCGCGCCCTCCCACTTCGACACCGACTGGCGCGACACACCCAGCTGTGCCGCCAGTTCCTCCTGTGACCAGCCGGCGCGCTTGCGCAGGGTCACGATCTTATCTGCCAGTATCATAATCGGCTTCCTCCCGTGTTGTTTTTCCGTTTCCGGCTGAGGACAGGATATCAAATTAGCCGGTTGCGCGCCACCAAGGCGACTGTCAAATGTGTCAACCAGTGGTTGCGGGGCCATGATTTCAGCATATCGTGCCGCCGCGCAGCTGTCAAGCCGGGCGAAAAATACTTTCAGCCACTGTAAGTGGATTTTCCGCGCCGGGTGTTGTACCATGGCAGCAGAATCCAAAGGAGGTATGTGCAATGGACCCAATTCTCGAAATTGCAGCCCTGAAGAAATATTACGGCAAGGAGCCGAATCTGACCCGCGCGCTCGACGGCATCTCGTTTCAGGTCATGCCGGGCGAGTTTCTCGGCATCATGGGCAGCAGCGGCTCGGGCAAATCGACGCTGCTCAACTGCATCGCGACCGTCATCGCGCCGACCGCCGGCGCCGTCGCGCTGCACGGCAAATGTGTCACGACGCTGCACGGAAAAGCGCTGGCCGACTACCGCGGCAAGGAGATCGGCTATCTGTTTCAGAACTTTGAGCTCATCGACAACCTCACCGGCCGCGAGAACATTCTCCTGCCGCTGTCGCTGCACGGCGCGTCTGAGGCTGAGAGCCGTGCCCGGCTGCAAAAGCTCGCCGATTACCTTGAGGTGACGGACGTGCTCGACAAGTTCCCGGCGCAGATGTCCGGCGGGCAAAAGCAGCGCATCGCGGCGGCGCGCGCACTCATTCTCGACCCCGAGATCGTGCTGGCCGACGAGCCGACCGGCGCGCTCGACTCGAAAAATGCCCGCGCGCTCATGGAAAAGCTCTCCGGTCTGAACGCGGACGCCGGCACGACCATCCTCATGGTCACGCACGACTGCAACGCCGCGAGCTACTGCAAGCGCATCCTCTTCATTCAGGACGGCGTGCTCTTTCACGAGCTGCGGCGCGACGTGCCGGACGAGACGCAGCAGGCATTCTACGGGCGCATCCTGTCCGTGATGGCGCAGCTCGGAGGAGGCAGTGCCAATGTTCTCTGAACTCGTCAAACGCAACAGCCGCCGCAGCCGCCGGGAAAACGGGCTGTTTTTCACGTCCCTGCTCATTGCGATCATCGCGTTTTACATCATTCTCTCCCTGTCGCATCAGGACGTGATGGTGTTCCTGCAGCGCATGGAGAGCAACGCCGTGAACCGGCTACTGACGCTCGTCCCGGTGCTGTACGGGCTGACGCTGTTCATTTTGTTCTTTCTCGTATACTACGCCAACCGCTTTCAGCTCGCGCGGCGGCGGCACGAATTCGGTGTGTACCTCATGCTCGGTATGCAGCGGCGCAAGCTCTTCGGCATGCTGCTGGCGGAGGATCTGCGCTCGAGTCTCATCGCGCTGGCCATCGGCCTGCCGGCGGCGGTGCTCATTTCGGAGGTCATCAGCCTCGTCACGGCGCGGCTCGTCGGGCTCGGCATCGTGGGGCATCGCTTCGCGCTGTCGCTGCCCGCCATCGGCTGGACGGCCGTGGGCTTTCTTGCGATCAAGCTGCTGGCCTCACTCATCCTCAGCGGGAAGATCGTGCGCGAAGAGATCGGCGCGCTGCTCACAGAGACGCCCGAGGGCACGAAAAAGCAGCGCCCCGCCGCCGTCTACGCTGCGGCGCTCGTGCTGGGCATCGCACTGCTCGCCGGTGCGTACACGTTTGCCATCCGCGGGTATGCGTGGAGCGGCCTGCGCTACATGGCGGGCACGCTCACGCTCGGCGTGGCGGGCACACTGCTGCTGTTTTACGGGCTGCGCGTCATCATCGACCGGCTCGCCCGGCGCGGCGGCGCAGGCAGGCTGCGGGTGTTTAACTTCCGGCAGGTCGAGGAGACGGTCATCCACCGCTCGGGGACGCTGGCAATCAGCTCCCTGCTCATCCTTGCGGCGCTGTGCTGCTTCGGCGCGGGCGTTGCGACCGCGCGCTCATCCAGAGCCGAGACGCACACGCTCGACTACACGTTCCCCACCGACAGCAAAAGCGCCGACACCGTGCGCGAAACGCTGACGGCGCACGGGCTCGACAGCGCTTTTTCCGACCTCTTCGAGATGCGCATCGGCCGCGTGCGCACGAGCACGGACTACCAGAACACCGTGAAATTCCCCGCCTTGCAGCGCACCATCGATGCCATGCCCGTCTCCGACGAGCGGCAGCAGCTGCAATACATGCTGGAGGCCGTGGGCTACCCGCACCTCATCGCGCTCAGCGGCTACAACCGTCTGCTGGCCGCGGCCGGTCTGCCGGAGCTGACGCTTGCGGACGATGAGGCCGCCGTCTACTGCGACAGTGAGGTCTCCCTGGCCAGCCGCACGGCGCTGATCAACCGCCTGATCGCAGAGGACTCGGCCATCACGATCGACGGTGCACCGTTCACGCTCGTGGGGCAGGTGCAGTCGGTGAGCGTCGTCACCGACCGGTCGATCACGATGTTGTTCGCGCTCATCGTGCCGGATGCGGTGTTTGAACACTACACGCAGGGCGACTATGACGTCTACCTCGACGGCGTGCTCGCCCCGTCCATGACGGAGGGCAAGAGCCTCATGAACGCCATCGCGGACATGAACGCGCTGCTCGACCCACTCGGCCTGAAATACGAAAGTTATCTGCAGAACCTCGGCCGGGAGCTGTTTTACATCGTCGCGGCAAGCTACCTGACCATTTATCTGGCGATCATCTTCCTCGTCGTGGCCAACACCATCATCGGCGTGCAGTTTCTCATGGGCCAGCAGAAGGCCGCGCGCCGCTACCGGACGCTCGTGCGCCTCGGCGCAGAGCACGACACGCTCTGCCGCGCAGCAAAGGCACAGATCAACTGGTACTTCGGCCTGCCGGTCGGCGTGGCGGCGGTCAGCAGCCTGTTTGGCGTGCGCGCGCTCTTTTCCGGCATCCTCTCTGCCAGCGCACAGAGCGGCATGACGGAAATGATGATCGCCGCCGGAGCTATGATTTTGCTGCTGTGTGTGGTAGAATGGATCTACATGGCAGCCGTCAAGCGCTCCAGCAGCAAATACCTGCTGACCCTGATGGCGCCGGAACGCGAAGAATAACGCAGAAAGGGGGCGGCGCGATGAAGCACATCGCCGTCGTGGAAGATGAGGCGCTCATGCGCGAGGAACTTGCGGATATGCTGCGCCGCGCAGACTACGCCGTCACGGAGATCACGGACTTTTCCGACGTGACCGGGCAGCTGCTCGCGCTCGCCCCCGATCTGGTGCTGCTGGACCTGAATCTGCCGGAGGTGAGCGGATTTCAGATCTGCCGCGACATCAAGCGGCGCAGCGCCCTGCCGGTGCTTGTGCTGACATCGCGCGATCAGCTGCGCGACGAGGTGCACGCGCTCGAGCTCGGGGCGGACGAATACCTCACCAAGCCCTACCGCAGAGAGCGGCTGCTGGCGCGCATCGGAAACGTCCTCAAGCGCTACGAGGGGCGGCCGAACCTGCTCGAGGGGGCAGATTTCCTGCTCGACCGGCAGACCTACACGCTCTTCATCCACAACCGGTCCGTCGTCCTGCCGCCGAATCAGGGCAAGCTGCTTGAAGCGCTGCTGACGCACGGTGGGCAGACCGTCACAAAGGACGACCTGAGCCGCGCGCTCTGGGGCACGACGGAGTTCATCGACGAAAACGCGCTGCAGGTCAACCTCACGCGGCTGAAAAAGACGATGGCGTCCCTCGGCATGCGCCAGCAACTCGTGTCCGTGCGCGGCGTCGGCTACCGGCTGGAGGTGGCGCATGAAGCATAACGGAAGCTACCTGCGGCAGTACCTGCCGTGGCTGGGGCTGCTGCTGGGCGTGGACGCGCTCGCGGCGCTGCTGCTGTGGCTAGCGGACGCAAGGGCCTTTGCCGCCACCGCCGGCGTGATCGTGCTGGCGACGGTGTTTCTGTTCGCCTGCGTGTGCGCCGTGCTCTGCGCGCGGGCAAAACGGCGGGAGCAAGCCTTCACGGCCTTTCTGGCCACACCGGACGCGGCACACGAACAGGCACTGTGCCGCCTGCTCGCCCCCGCCGAATCGCAAAGCGTTCACCTGCTCGGCGAGACGCTGCGCGCGCAGCAGCAGACCATCGCGCAATTACAGGCACAGATGGACGACTACGAAAACTACGTGGAGCTCTGGGCGCACGAGGTGAAAACGCCGCTGGCACTGCTGACGCTCGTGCTCGACAACCGGCGCGACACGCTGCCGGAGGCCGTCGGCTTCAAGCTCGACTACGTGCGCAACCGGATGCAGGCGTTCATCGACCAGATGCTCTACTACGCACGTCTGCGCGGCGCGCGGCGCGACTATCGGTTCGAGCGCCTGACACTGCGCAGCTGCATCGACGAGGTGCTCGACGATTACCGCCCGCTGCTGGAGGAAAAACACTTCCGGGTCGAGCTCCGGCTTGCGGACGAGGCAGTGTTTTCCGACCGGCGCGGGCTGTGCTTCCTGCTCGGACAGCTCGTGAGCAACAGCGTGAAATACACAAGCGATGCGCCGGTACTCACGTTTTCGCTCACGTGCAGCGCGGCCGAGACCGTCCTCACCGTCCGTGACAACGGGCCGGGCGTGCGCGCATGCGACCTGCCGTATGTATTTGAAAAGGGCTTCACCGGTGACTCCGGTCACGAAAAGAGCAAGGCCACCGGCATGGGCCTCTACCTCGCACGCGAGATCGCAAAGGAGCTCGGGCTCACGCTCAGCGCCGCGTCCGAATGGGGCGCAGGTTTTGCGGTGTGCATCTCCTTCCCCGTCGTAACGCAATAGCATCGGAATCCAGAAGCAAAGACGCCGCAGCTGCGGCGTCTTTGCTTTTCGCGTTCCCCTGCCGGCCTGCTGCGGCACACTGCAGCCGCACACCCCACTGCGCAAGATGCCCCGGCAGCCGAGGCTGCCGGGGCAAAGGGGGATGCGACATCTAACGGGTGGTACGTCAGACGATGTTATACTTCTTGAGCAGCTCCACCACGACGTTGTTGACCAGCGGCTCCTTGACGAGGTCGAGCAGCGGCAGCACCGACGGGAGCAGGAACTCCAGCGGCTTCTTGCCGTCGAGCAGCTTGCTGGTGGCGTAGAGCAGGTCGCGGATATCATACACGCTGCCCCAGACCTCGGGCACGCCGCGGTCGACGTTGCAGAGCGTATAGACCGCTTCCATCGCGGTGCGGATGGAGTACTCGGTGGTGAACACGGTGTCGCGCGGGGTATCGGCGAACTGGCCGACGAACGCGAGGTTGACCGAACCGTCGGGCACGACCTTCGGGCGGTCGCCTTCGGCTCTGGGCTCAAAGAACGTGGTGACGTAAGGCATCATGCACGGCGTGGTGTTGCATTCGTTCGTGGCCAGATCCATGATCTGATCCTCGGGGATGCCGATGTGGTACAGCCACTCTGCTGCCAGCTCGATGCCGGTGCAGTCGCACATGTTCTTCTTGATGAAGTCGCCCTTGTCGTCCCAGCAGTTGAGGCCGTAGACCCAGATCAGGCAGTGATCCTTCGGCTGCTCCTGGAACTGACCCTGACGGTTGATGGTCCAGCTGATGAGCCAGCTCGAATCGCGGCAGGTGACGATGCCGCCGGTGACGACCTTGCCGGAGAGCGGGTCGCGCTTGCAGATCTTCTGGATCGCATCGAGGATCTGCTTGTTGGCCGTGTCAACGGTCCAGGACTCCCAGCTGGTCTCCTTGATGTCCTTGAAGAACTTCTCGGGATGGCCGAACGCCGGATCCTGCGCGGCGAGCTTCTTCCACATCTCGACGGACGGGCCTTCGCCGTTCTTGACCTTCACGACCGGCGCGTGGGTGTTGTCGCCGTAAGCGGACGCGTCGCCCTGGCAGCCGTTGGTGCAGATGACGAGATCGTTCTCGGTCAGCTCGATGACCTTTTCCACGCCGCCCTGCGTGTACTCGATCTTCTTGGCGACCTTCTTGTCCTCGGTGCAGTCACAGACGATGTTCGTGACCGTGGTATCGAAGAGAACCTTACCGCCGTGGTCGGTGATGTACTTGCACATCGGGAGGATCATCGACTCATACTGGTTGTAGCGGGTGAAGCGCAGCGCGCTCAGGTCGGGCAGACCGTCGATGTGGTGGATGTAGCGCTGCAGGTAGAGCTTCATCTCAAGGGCGCTGTGCCACTTCTCGAACGCGAACATGGTCTGCCAGTAGGTCCAGAAGTTCGTGGCGTAGAACTCATCGTCAAACACGTCATCGATCTTCTTGTCCTCGAGGGACTTGTTGGTCGCCATGAACAGCTTGAGCAGCTGCGTGGCGGCGCCCGGCGTCAGGCCGTACTTACGGTCGGTATGGGCGTCCTGGCCCTGTTTCTCGGTGACGCGGCACAGGGAGAAGTTCGGGTCTTCCTTGTTGAGGTAGTAGTACTCGGAGAAGATCGTCTCGCCCGGGTTCACGATCGACGGGATGGACTTGAACAGATCCCACATGCACTCGAAGTGGTTATCCATCTCACGGCCGCCGCGCATGATGAAGCCCTTGGTCGCATCATAGATGCCGTCGCAGGAGCCGCCGGCTACGGGCAGGTGCTCAAAGAGCGTGATGTGCTCACCGGACATCTGCGCATCGCGGATCAAAAAGCAGGCCGCTGCCAGACCGGCCAGACCGGTGCCGACGACATAAGCCGACTTGTTCTCGATGCCTTCGGGTTTTTTCGGCGTTGCAAACGCCTCATAGTTACCGCTGCTGTAATACATTCTGTGTACCTCCCATTCATGATGTGTTTTCCGTATTTTTTGTGCAGTCCGTCTGCACGACTTCTTCTGTTACTGTCACTAACACTTGCTTCGAAAAAAAAGAAGCTTTTCGTTTGACAATTATCAATATAGCGCATTTCGCCGTCTTTACTGCACCATTTGTTACACAAATGGCCGTAATTAAACATGACCGCGTGGTTTTGTTGAATGTCACAAGTTTGACGACTTTTCATTGTGCATTTTGACCGTTTTTCACCGCGTGTCCGATTCAAATGCGTCGTTTAGCACAAAAAAAGAGGCTGCTCGGAAGCGAAATCACGCTTCCAAGCAGCCTTGCCATCTATGAAATCGGAGAAAAAACTGCCTATAAATTGGCCATACTCTCGAGTGCGGAGCGGTCGAGCACGTAAATCTTCCCGCGGCCGGTCTGCAGCAGCCCCATCTGGCGCATGCCCTCAAGCTCTCTGCTGATGACCTCTCTGGTCGTGCCGAGGTGGTGCGAGATCTCCTCGTGCGTGATGCGCGCGAAGCCGTCCTCGGGGTGTGCATCGGCTTTTTCAAGCACGACGCGCGCGATGCAGCTGCGCAGCGGGTGGAAGAAATAATACTCAATGTTATTGAGCACCTTCTGTACATTGCGTGCCGCAGTGCTGCGCAGAAACTGCTCCACGACCGGGGCCTCGGCGCAAAGCGGACGCAGCGCAACGATGTTGATATAGGCAAACACGGCATCACTGCTCGCCTGCAGGATGGGCATTGTGTCGCCCGGCTCTGCGCTGTCGAGTGTGTTGAGCACGCAGCAGCCGCCGCTGACGACCGACAGCAGTGTGATCTCGCGGCCGGTATCCGTCGCGATAAACACACGCAGTCCGCCGGAGAGCACGAGGAAAAGTCCGTTTCGCTCCGGCATGGAAAACACAACATTGTCCCCCGCGCGGTATGAGCGGACGATGGTGTTCAGGCGCAGCATCTGCTGCTGGGAGCTTGTGAGCGCATCCCAAAACGGCAGACACGGCGTGAAATCGTAGGAACGCTTGGTTCTATTCTTCTCCGTACTACTCACCTCCGCGGTATTTGTCCATATGTTACTGCCACTAACACATCTGTGTAAAAAAAAGAAAACCAGATGATATTATCTTATCAAACCGGCGCGTCCTCTCTGTATCTTTTGTTACACATCTTGCGTTTTTTCAGTTTTGTTACACAACGCGGGTGTGCTCGGCTCGTTTTTGATGTAGTTGACGAGCAGCTCGCCGGTGAATTGCACGACCGCGACCGGAGAGACGCCGAAGGACAGGTTCTCATAGATCGTCGTGCCGGTATATGCGTTGAGCAGGCACTGGTACACGGCATAGATGTTCACATCCGGCCGGATCGAGCCGTCGGCCACGCCCTCGCGCAGCGCCTTGAGCGCCGGGACGGGGATCTCGCGGTCGTAATACTTCCAGAAGACATTGTTGACGTCGTTGCCCGTCCCCTTCTCCGAGTAGGCGGAGAACATCTCACGCGTGTAGTCATACCACTCCGGCCGGCGGTCATAAGTGCGAAAATAAATATGCATGCAGACGACGAACTTCTCGTACCCGTTCTTGCAGGACGCGGCCTCGCGGGTATACTGCGCCATGAAATCCGAGAAAAACGTCGCCAATGCATCGCGCCACGCGGCAAAGACAAGCGCGTCCTTGTTGCGGAAATAGCGATACAGCGACGTCGGTGTCAGGCCGGCGGCCTCGGCGATGCGGCTGATGGGCGTCGCGGCGATGCCGTCGGCGATGAACAGCGACTGCGCCACATGGATGACCCGCTGGATGTTCTGTTCGCGTTGCTCGCTGCGTTTCATGGCTGCACCTCCCATGTGAATGCTGCCTACAGTATGCCATGTTTCCCCGCCGTTTGCAACTGAAAATGAAAAGAGCACGCTGCCGGAACGGAAATCCGCAAGCAAAAAATGGGCGCTCTGCCGAAGCAGAGCGCCCACACAGGGGTTACATTTTGCGCTGTGCGGCGATTAAGCCTGCTCAGCCTTCTTGCTGTTAGACGCGATCGCCTTGCCGCCCTCGACAACGAGGTCAATTGCAAGGATGACCAGCAGGACAGCCAGAATACCACGGATGTAGAACCAGGCAACGCCCTGACCACCGGCCATGATGCCGACGATCTGAGCCTTGATGGTGAACACCAGAGAGGTCAGCGTCACGAGGATCATGAAGATCATCGGGAAGATGAACATCTTGTTGTTTCTGCCCATCTTGCCGAGCCAGGCGGCGACGGCCAGCAGGCCGAGGCCGGCGAGGAGCTGGTTGGCAGCGCCGAACAGGGGCCAGATCTTCGCATAGCCGGTCATGCCGAGCGCGATGCCGAGCACGACGGTGATCGCAGTGGAGACGTACGGGTTGCAGAGAACCTTGCGCGCGCCGGTGACGGTCGGGTCGGAGACCTTCTCACCGGGCTTGAGCCAGAACTCCTGGAACATGTAGCGAGCCAGACGGGTCGCGGTATCCAGAGAGGTCAGGCAGAACACGGAGACGGCCAGAACCATCAGCGTGTAGGTGACATTGACAGCACCTGCGCCGAAGACCTTGCCGAGCATCTCGGACAGGCCGGTCGCAAAGACGACGGTCGGGGTGACGACTTCGCCGGTCTTGTAGCGCTCCCAGACGTACGCAACGGCGCACAGGGAAACGAGCGCGAGCACGCACTCGATGAGCATGCCGCCGTAAGCGATGGGCTGCGCGTCCTTCTCGTTGTTGAGCTGCTTGGCAGTCGTGCCGGAGCCAACGAGGGAGTGGAAGCCGGAGATCGCGCCGCAGGCGATGGTCACGAACAGAGCCGGGAACATATAGCCAAGGGAGCTGCCCGTCGGAGCGACGGTGTCAACAAAGCCGGTGAAGGCGGGCATGTCGAGAGACGGATGCGCGCCGACGACGCCGATGAGCGCGAGGAGCATCATGGCGTACAGCAGGAAGGAGCTGAGGTAGTCACGCGGCTGCAGCAGGATCCACACAGGCGTGACGGAAGCCACGAGGATGTAGATGCCGCAGATGATCATCCAGGTCTGGTAGCTGAGGTAGATCGGGTGCCACTTGATGCCGAGCCACATGATCACGGCGATGGCAACAACGCCGATGAGCGTGGACACACCGAGAGGCGCGTTTCTGCGGTACACGAAGAAACCGAAGAAGATCGCCAGGACGATGAACAGCAGCGAAATGATCGCCGTGGTCGCGTTGGCGGCAGACTTCGCCACATCGACAGCGCCGCTCTCCAGATAGGTGGCCTTGAACGTATTGGCAACGATGGACGCAAACGCGGCCACGACCAGGATCAGGGTCAGGTAAGAGAAGATGAGGAACAGGCGCTTTGCCTTCTTGCCGATACTGCTCTCAACAACGGTGCCGATGGACTGGCCGTCGTTGCGGACAGATGCAAACAGTGCGCCGAAGTCATGCACACCGCCGAAGAAGATACCGCCGATGAGGACCCACAGCAACACCGGGACCCAGCCGAAAACAGCGGCCTGAATAGGACCGTTGATCGGGCCGGCACCCGCGATGGAGGAGAAGTGGTGTCCCATCAGGACAGGGGCTTTTGCGGGGCAGTAGTCCATACCGTCTTCCAGCTCGTGAGCCGGGGTAGTGCGGGACGGGTCGATACCCCACTGTTTGGACAGCCATCCGCCGTAGAACACATAGCCCAGGGCGAGAATGACAATACCAATAATCAGAATTACAGCAGCATTCATTGAATTAACTCCCTTCTTTCATATTCTTAAACAGTGTTGTCTTCAACAACTGTGCTGTACTGCGTCCGCTGCCGTTGGCAGCCGTTTTGCCGGTGCTCAGCTCCGCAACGCCGGTGTGGTAATCCATCCAGCCGTGGAAGGCGAGCTTGAAGCTCTTATAAATACGTGTGCGGCGCAGGGCGCGCAGCGCATCCGGCTCACAGGTGTCACACAAAAAGATCGCCGTGATATAAGAGCACATATGGTTCGGACCCGGCTCGATCCGCTGCAGGCCGTCAACACGCGCCTGCTCACGGCACTGCTCGAAGATCTCCTTCGTGAGCACGGGCACCGAGAAAATGTAGACATATTCGTTGTTGTCGGCCTCCCAGAGCTTGGCGGCCTTGACCAGAACATATTTCTCAGAGTGGATGTGCAGCCCGGCCTCCGCGACCAGATGGCCCTTCGGCTCCTCGTGGCGCACAACATCAAAATATCCCGAATAACTGTGGCACAGTTTGTCGAGCGCTTCTTCGCGGGTCATTCGCTGTCCTCCCCGTTCGATGCAGAATTTTCATAGTATGCTTTCATGCAGGTCATGAACAAACTAAGAACAAAGTGTAAACACATTGCTAAGATTATGATAGCGCGCACACCAGAATCTTTCAAGTGAAAAGAATGACAAATATCCGGTTTCTTTTTTGTCGACTTTTCATAAGCATTGCACAAAAACACCGAAAGATGTTATGTTATGTAAACCGTTTTCGTTCAAATCATACAAGTCTGGTGGGGAACGCAATCTCATGATTTTTCAGAGAAAACATTGGTAGGTCAGGAAATTGACGAACTTTTCGGCATTCTTGCTCACAATTATGTTAACCATACACAAAACGCAACTTTTTGCCGTGCTTGCAGGCACGAAATCAGTCGAAAAATGATTGACAGGCGGAATGATTCCTGATAAAATGAGGCGTCTCAATTGGAATGATCTTCAGAGTCTTTCCGAAGCAAGATGCGACCGCCGCCGTGCCCCGCACGCCGGCCAAGGCCATACGGACAGCCGGGTCGAATGCCGCAAACCGCACGCATGTGCGGTGGCAACTTCTGTTGCCTTATTGATTGAGTTAAAAGCTCAAGTTTTATAAGTTGGTCACTTAAAACCAGGCTGCTTTCAGCATCCAAACTTGTGAAATGGTCAATAAGAGTAGTAAAAGTAATCTTTGCTATATAGACTCTCAAGACACGACATTCTGTTGGGAACGGTGTGCACGGGCCGGACGCGGCTGCGTGCCGACGTGCGCCAATCGGATTTGTCTCGCTCACAAGCGCCGCTGCTGACTTTGCAGCGGCGTTTTTTGTGCCTGAAGGGGGACATCAACCATGAAAAAAGTCATTGAGCTCCGGGGCGTCACCAAACAATTTGACGGCGAAACCGTTCTCGACAGCATCGACCTCGACATCTACGACAACGAATTCCTCACGCTGCTCGGCCCCTCCGGCTGCGGCAAGACCACAACGCTGCGCATGATCGGCGGCTTCGAAACGCCGGACCAGGGGGACATTCTCTTCCTCGGCGAGCGCATCAACGACATTCCGCCGCACAAGCGCAACATCAACACCGTCTTTCAGCGCTATGCCCTCTTCCCCCACCTGAACGTGTTTGAAAATGTCGCCTTCCCGCTGCGCGAGCAGAAGCTGCCGCGCGACGAGATCGAGCAGAAGGTCAACGAGATGCTTGCGCTCGTCAAGCTCACAGGCTTTGAGCGGCGCAATGTCACGCGTCTGTCCGGCGGCCAGCAGCAGCGCGTCGCCATCGCGCGCGCACTCGTGAGCCGCCCGCGCGTGCTGCTGCTCGACGAGCCGCTCGCCGCGCTCGACCTGAAGCTGCGCAAGGACATGCAGCAGGAGCTCAAGAACATCCAGAAGGCCACCGGCATCACGTTCGTGTTCGTCACGCACGATCAGGAGGAGGCGCTGAGCATGTCCGACACCATCGTCGTCATGTCGGAAGGGCGCATCCAGCAGATCGGCACGCCGATCGATATATATAATGAGCCGGAAAATGCTTTCGTGGCCGACTTTATCGGTGAGAGCAACATCGTCGACGGCATCATGCGCAAGGATTTCAGCGTCACGTTCTCGGGCCACACGTTCACGTGCGTGGACAAGGGCTTTGCCAAAAACGAGAATGTCGACGTCGTCATCCGTCCGGAGGATGTGGATATCGTGCCCATCGAGCAGGGCATGCTGCGCGGCACGGTCACGTCCATCACGTTCATGGGCGTGCACTATGAGATCATCATCGACATCAACGGCTTCAAGTGGATGATCCAGACGACGGACTACGTCGACGAGGGCGCGGAGGTCGGCCTGTACATCGAGCCCGACGCCATCCACATCATGAAAAAGTCCGAGTATTCGGGCATGTACGGCGACTACTCCTCGTTCAGCAACGAGCTGGACGAGCTCTCGGACGCAGAAAGTGAGCCGGACGAATGAGCAGCCGCATCCGCACCGAAAACCGCCGCGCCTCGCTGGCGCAGCGTCTGGCGCTCGCACCGTATTCCGTGTGGGCGGTCATCTTTGTGGCCGTGCCGCTCGTATTCGTGGCCTACTATGCGTTCACGGATGAGAGCTTCCGGTTCACGACCGAAAACCTGACGAAATTCTTCACCGCCGTGAGCACGATCACCGACGACAGCGGCGCTGCGCGTGAGGTACACACGTACCTGCTCATCTTCTGGCGCTCGGTGAAGCTGGCTGTCATCTCCACGGCCGTCTGCCTGCTCATGGGCTACCCCATCGCGTATATCATCGCGCGCGCCGCACCGCGCACGCAAAAGACGATCATCACGCTCATCATGATCCCGATGTGGATGAACTTCCTCATCCGCACCTACGCGTGGATGACCATCCTGCAGGACACGGGCCTGCTCAACGCGCTCTTTTCCGCGCTGCATCTCGGGCAGGCGCACATCATCGGCACGGAGGCCGCCGTCGTCATCGGTATGGTCTACGACTACTTCCCGTATATGATCCTGCCGATCTACTCGGTCATGGCCAAGATGGACACGCGCCTGATCGAGGCCGCGCGCGACCTCGGCTGCAACAGTCTCGGCGTGCTGCGCCGGGTCATCTTCCCGCTGAGTCTGCCGGGCGTCGTGTCCGGCATCACGATGGTGCTCATCCCGTCGATCAGCACCTTTTATATCTCGCAGAAGCTCGGCAACGGCAAGTTCTTCCTCATCGGTGATGCCATTGAGGGGCAGTACGTGGCCAACAACCTGCACTTTGCCGCCGCCATCGCCTTCATCCTCATGCTGATCCTGCTGGCGGCCATGGCGCTGATGAAACGCGGCACGAACAAGCGCGTCTACGGAGGTGTGTGACATGAAACGAGCTGCAAAAATCTACACCGCCCTCATCTTCGTGTTTCTGTTTGCGCCGATCGCGATCCTGCTGGTGTTCTCGTTCAACGACGCAAAGAGCCTGTCGGTCTTTTCCGGCTTCTCATTCAAATGGTATTACGAGCTGTTTCGTGACGCCGAAACGCTCAACGCGCTCAAAAATACGCTCATCCTCGCCGTGATCGCATCGATCGTCTCGACCGTGATGGGCACGGCCGCCGCCGTGGGCATGAATAAGCTGCGCAGCAAATATCTGCGCGCCGCGCTCGACACTGCGACCGACATCCCCATGATGAATCCGGATATCATTACCGGCATCTCGCTCATGCTCATGTTCGTGTTCTTCGGACGGCTGCTCGGCGCGACCACGAGTCTCGGCTTCTGGTCAATGCTCGCGGCGCACATCACGTTCTGTCTGCCGTATGTCATCATGCAGGTGCTGCCGAAGCTGCAGCAGATGGACCGCGCGCTGCCTGAGGCCGCAATGGACCTCGGCTGCACGCCGGCGCGCGCTTTCTTCCGTGTGGAGGTGCCGGAGATCCTGCCCGGCATCATCACCGGCATGATCATGGCCTTCACGCTCTCGCTCGACGATTTCGTCATCAGCTACTTCACGCAGGGCAGCGGCTTCCAGACGCTCCCGATCCGTATCTACAACATGACGAAAAAGACCGTCACGCCGAAAATGTACGCGCTGGCGACGATCATCTTCTTCGTCATTCTCGCGCTGCTGCTGCTGACCAACCTCGTCGACGAGGACGACACGCAGCGTATCCGCGACGCCCGCCGCGCCAAGCGCGAGGGCAAGCCCGCCCGTCCCGCACGCAGCGGCGGCAGCCGCCGTCCCGTGCGCGCCGCCGTCGGCATCCTGACGGCCGCCGCACTGCTCATCGCCGGCATCAGCATCTACAGCAGCCGGCAGGAGACGCGCGTGCTCAACGTCTACAACTGGGGCGAATACATCTCCGACGGCTCGGACGATTCGCTCAACACCATCACGGCATTCGAAGAGTGGTACAAGGCGACCTACGGCGTACCCGTCAAGGTCAACTACGACACCTACGCGAGCAACGAGGACATGTATGCAAAGCTCAAGAGCGGCGCCGTGAGCTACGACGTGGTCATCCCGTCGGACTATATGATCGCGCGCATGGAGTCTGAGGATATGCTTCTGCCGCTCAATTACGACAACATCCCGAACTACCAGTATATCTCCGAGGACTTCCGCAGCCTGTACTATGACCCGGACAACACCTACACCGTGCCGTATACCTACGGCATCGTGGGCGTGATCTACAACGCAAACGTCGTGGATGAGGCCGACACAGGCAGCTGGGATCTCATGTGGAACCCGAAGTACGCCGGCAATATCCTGCAGTACAACAATGCACGCGACGCGCTCGGCACGGCCATGTACCGCGCCGGCATCGATGTCAACACCACCAACCACGCTGCGTGGGAGCAGGCGCTGCAGGCGCTCGTCAACCAGCGTCCGCTCGTCAAGAGCTATGTCATGGACGAGATCTACAATATGATGGAGTCCGGTGAAGCCGCCGTCGCATCCTACTATGCGGGTGATTACTTCACGATGTGCGACGCGCAGGCGGAAAACGTCGATCTGCAGTTTTACTATCCCGATGAGACGAACTACTTCATCGACGCCATGTGCATCCCGTCCTGCTGTCAGGACCAGGAGCTGGCTGAATGTTTCATCAACTTCATGCTCAGCCGCGAGGCAGCCGTCGCCAACGCCGAATATATCTACTACGCCTCACCGAACCGGCTCGTGTACGAAGACCCGGAATACATCGAGGACATGGGCGAGGACACGATGGACATCCTCTACCCCGGCATCGGCTCATTCCGCGACGAATACAACCGCAGCGCCTACCGCAACCTCGATCAGGACACGCTGACCTTTGTCAACAGCCTCTGGGAGACGCTCAAGATCAATTAAACACCGCGTTCAACCCCGCTCCGGTGCTCCCGGAGCGGGGTTCGGACTATCAAAAGGGTCTTCCTTTTTGCCGGGAGAACACGCTTTTGCAGCTGCGCGCGCAAATGCAATGAGGTTTTCTGCAAACTGATAGGAAATTATACAAATTTGGTCTTGATTCCCGGCTGCGCTTCCCTTATGATATGTCTTTGGATTTTTACGCATTTCGAACAAAAGGTGAGGAAATTATGCAGGCAATGACCAAACAGCGGCATATGGACATGCTCAACGGGCCGCTCTGGAGCAAGCTCCCGCGCTACGCCCTTCCGGTCGCGGCGACCGGCATTCTCGGGCAGCTGTTCAACGCGGCCGACGTCGCCGTCGTCGGTAACTTCACGGGTGAGCTGCGCACGGTCGCCGTGGCCGCTGTCGGCGCAAACAGTCCGGTCATCGGGCTGCTGCTGAATCTGTTCATCGGCATCGCACTCGGCGCAAACGTCGTCATCGCCAACGCCATCGGCCGCGGTGACCGCGAGACCGTGCACCGCG